>OMGJ01000135.1_pt1 | contig 52317 bp, 37 predicted proteins | sample 1645811 | NCBI WGS metagenome assembly OMGJ01 (sample SAMN05578589, study PRJEB25193) | human gut metagenome | biome: Human Microbiome; feature: human-associated habitat; material: feces | host: Homo sapiens | place: USA:Birmingham | reverse complement strand
CACGGATCATCGAAGATGCAAACATCCGGCTGGTTAGAAATGCCACATTTTTTGAACCAAATTTCCCTCTGTATCTCCATCTGAAATCCCACGGTGTGATCTTCTGATAATATTACTTATCACGAAAAGGGGCTGCACATTTGATGCGCAGCCCCTTTCTCTGTATCTGTCAGCCTGCAGCCTGATCCTTCTGCTCCGGTGCGTTCTGCTTTGCCAGATTTTTGTTCGCGGTGGAGAGCATCAGCTTGATACGGTTGAGCTGGTTTACCTCGCTGGCACCCGGATCGTAATCGATGGCCACGATATTGGAACCCGGATAGCGGTGACGCAGTTCCTTGATGACACCCTTGCCGACCACATGGTTCGGCAGGCAGGCGAACGGCTGCGTGCAGACGATGTTCGGTGTTCCGGTGTGGATCAGCTCTAACATCTCACCGGTTAAGAACCAGCCCTCGCCGGTCTGGTTGCCCTCGGATACAATGTCTCTTGCATATCTGGCAAGATCATCGATGTGCGCAGGTGCAGTAAAGTGCCTGCTCTTTGTGAATTCATCTCTTGCAGCGCTGCGCAGCCACTCAAAGAAATTGATGCCCAGACGGCCGATCTTCTTGGACTTCTGGCTCATGCCGAGATTGTCTGCTTTAAAGCCCGTATTGTAGAAGCAGTAGAGCAGGAAATCGGTCAGATCCGGTACAACGGCCTCTGCACCCTCGGATTCGAGAAGCTCCACCAGATGATTGTTGGCAGCCGGATGGAACTTGACAAGAATCTCGCCGACAACGCCGACGCGCGGTTTCTTGATGTCTTTGCGCGGAAGGTTGTCAAAATCGCGGATGATCTCGCGGCACATTTTCTTGAACTTGCCGTGGGAGAGCATCTTTTTCTGGGTAATAAAGGCGATAACCTCTTTTTTCCATTTCTCGTGCAACTCGTCCGTTGATCCGGCAACCGCCTCGTAAGGGCGCGTTGCGTAGACGCAGCGCATGAAGATATCGCCAAACTCCAGCGCGTAGAGTCCGTGCTGGATCAGTGGCAGTGTCAGCTTAAAGCCCGGGTTCTTCTCCAGACCGCTCAGATTGATCGAGATGACCGGAACGTCCGGATAGCCGGCTTTTTCCAGTGCACGCCGGATGAAGCCGATGTAATTGCTGGCGCGGCAGCCGCCGCCGGTCTGGGAGATTAAGACCGCGGTGCGCGACATATCATAACCGCCGGACATCACGGCCGCCATCAGCTGGCCAACCACGATCAGGGACGGGTAGCAGGCGTCATTGTTGACGTACTTTAAGCCGACATCCACGCAGGTGCGGCTGTCCACATCCGGAACAACAAGGTTGTACCCGGCCGTCTGGAACGCCGGCTCCAACAGCTCAAAATGGATCGGTGACATCTGTGGGCAGAGGATGGTGTAATTCTTGCGCATTTCCTCCGTGAAGACGACGCGGTTGTAATTCGCCGGAACGATGGTGCGCTTCGTCTGCTTCTTCTCACGGACACGGATCGCCGAGATCAGGGAACGGATACGGATGCGCGCCGCACCGAGGTTGTTGACCTCATCGATTTTTAAACAGGTGTAGATCTTGCCGGACTTTGTCAGAATATCATTGACAGCGTCTGTCGTGACGGCGTCCAGACCGCAGCCGAAAGAATTCAGCTGGATGAGGTCGAGATCGTCTCTTGTCTTGACATAGTTCGCCGCAGCGTACAGTCTGGAGTGATACATCCACTGATCCATGACGATGAGCGGGCGCTCCACCGGCTGTAAGTGGGAGATGGAATCCTCCGTGAGCACGGCGATGCCGTAGGAGGTAATCAGCTCCGGAATACCGTGGTTGATCTCAGGGTCTACATGGTACGGACGACCTGCGAGGACGATACCGCGTCTTCCGGTCTCCTTTAAATACTGTAAGACTTCCTCGCCTTTTTTCTGCATCTCCATCCGGCAGACGGCAAGCTCCTTCCAGCCTTCGGCAACCGCGTCGCGGATCTCGGATTCCGGAATCCCGAACTCCGACTGGCCAAAGGTCTTAATCAGCTGGGAGGAAAGCGTCTCCTCGCTGGCGAAAGACATAAACGGATTTAAGAACTTCACCTGACCGGAAGTGATCTCGTCCACGTTATTTTTGATATTTTCCGCGTAGGAGGTAACGATCGGACAGTTGTAGTGATTGTTGGAATCCGGGAATTCGTTGCGCTCATAAGGAATACACGGGTAGAAAATAAAATCGACGTTCTGGTGGATCAGCCATGTCACATGACCGTGTGCCAGCTTTGCCGGGTAGCACTCGGACTCGCTCGGGATGGAATCAATTCCAAGCTCGTAGATCTTGCGCGTCGACTGCGGGGAGAGTACCACGGAAAAACCGAGCTTCTTAAAGAAAGTTGCCCAGAACGGGTAGTTCTCGTACATATTTAAAACGCGCGGAATACCGACTGTGCCGCGTGCTGCTTCCTCGGCGGAAAGCGGGGTGTAGTCAAACAGGCGCTTGTTCTTGTATTCGTAGAGGTTTGGAATGTTGTCTTTATTTTTCTCCTTGCCGAGGCCGCGCTCACAGCGGTTGCCGGTGATATACTGGCGGTTGCCGGAAAAGCGGTTGATTGTGAGGAGACAGTGGTTGGTACATCCCTGACATCTTGCCAGCTTTGTGTCGAAGGTCAGCGCATTGATCTGTTCGATGGAAAGCATGGAGGTCTGGTAGCCTGCCTCGTGGCGCTCTCTGGCGATCAGTGCGGCACCGAAAGCACCCATGATGCCGGCAATATCCGGACGGACACATTCGACACCCGCGATTTTCTCAAAACTGCGCAGTACGGCATCGTTGTAAAACGTACCGCCCTGTACGACGATATTTTTCCCGAGCTGGCTTGCATCGGAAAGCTTGATTACCTTAAATAAAGCATTCTTGATGACAGAGTACGCAAGACCCGCAGAAATATCTGCAACGGATGCGCCCTCTTTCTGCGCCTGCTTTACCTTGGAATTCATAAATACGGTGCAGCGGGTTCCAAGATCGATCGGATTTTTGGCAAAAAGAGCCTCCTTTGCAAAATCCTGTACAGAGTAGTTGAGGGATTTTGCAAACGTCTCGATGAAAGAACCGCAGCCGGAAGAACAAGCCTCGTTGAGCTGTACGGAATCTACCGTCTGATTCTTGATCTTGATGCATTTCATATCCTGACCGCCGATGTCTAAGATACAGTCGACTTCCGGGTCGAAGAACGCGGCTGCATAGAAATGTGCCACCGTCTCAACCTCGCCGTCATCGAGCATCAAAGCGGCTTTTAACAGCGCTTCACCGTATCCGGTGGAGCAGGAGTGAACGATCTTTGCCTTCGGTGGAAGGAGCGTATAGATCTCCTTGATAGAACGGATTGCCGTCGCAAGCGGACTTCCGTTGTTGTTGCTGTAGAAAGAATACAAAAGGGAACCGTCCTCGCCGACTAAGGCAATCTTGGTCGTGGTGGAACCTGCATCGATGCCCAGATAGCAGTTGCCCTCGTAGGTGGAGAGATCTGCGGACTTGACATTGTGTCCGTCGTGGCGCGCACGGAAAGCGTCGTACTCTTCCTGGCTGGCAAACAGAGGATCCATACGGGCAACCTCAAATTCCATCTTGATGCCGTTCGCGAGCCGGTCGCGGAGAGAGACGAGCGTGGTCGTCTCACCCGGCTTGTAATTTAAAGCGGAACCGATCGCAGCAAATAGATGGGAATTCTCCGGTGTGATGGCGTGTTCGTCGTCCAGATTCAAGGTGCGGATAAAAGCAGCCTTGAGCTCGGAAAGGAAGTGAAGCGGACCTCCGAGAAAGGCAACATGACCGCGGATCGGCTTACCGCAGGCAAGACCGCTGATCGTCTGATTGACCACTGCCTGGAAAATGGAGGCGGACAGATCTTCTCTGGTAGCGCCTTCATTGATTAACGGCTGGATATCGGTCTTGGCAAAGACACCGCAACGCGCAGCGATCGGGTAGATGGCCTTGTAATTCTTGGCGTATTCATTCAGACCGGTCGCATCCGTCTGGATGAGGGATGCCATCTGGTCGATAAAAGAACCGGTACCGCCGGCACAGATGCCGTTCATACGCTGCTCGACATTGCCGCCCTCAAAATAGATGATCTTGGCATCCTCACCACCGAGCTCGATGGCAACATCGGTCTGCGGTGCATAATGCTGCAGGGCAGTGGACACGGCGATAACCTCCTGGACAAACGGAACGCCGAGGTGCTTGGCGAGGGTCAGGCCGCCGGAACCGGTAATCATCGGAGCGACAGCAAAATCGCCAAGGGCATCGTAGGCTTTCTGAAGAAGGGAGGATAAGGTCTCCTGAATATTGGCAAAATGGCGCTCATAATCGGAGAAGAGCAGACGGTCCTCCTGGTCTAAAATAGCAACCTTGACTGTTGTGGAACCGATGTCGATTCCCAATTTATGAAGTGTATTGTTTTCCATAATTCCCTCCATGGTTGTTTCTCGTAAAGTAAATACTTTAGCAGAGTAAAATATGTAAAAGATTTCTTCTTATTATAAATAGTGCCAATCTGGCGCTAAACACTCTACATTATACGACAGGATATGTCAAAAGACAATGTGCATTTTGCCGGAAAAGTATAAACTTTTTGTAAAGAAAAACCCCTCTGATTGACAAAGATTTCCCTGACCGATATACTGAAAAACGTAATGTCATTTTTGGAAAGGTCAGGAACAGAGTGTATGAACTGGTTAAATAAATTAGAACGTAAATTCGGCAACTGGGCGATTCCCAATCTGATTGTGTGGCTGATCGGAGCTTACACGATCGGATTTGTGCTCTACCGGGTGAACCCGTCAATCATAGGACTTTTGATGTTGAGCCCGTATCACATCCTGCACGGGCAGATCTGGCGCCTGATTACCTGGGTGTTTATGCCCACAGACACGAATCTGGTGTATCTTCTCATTATGGCGCTTTTTTATTATCAGCTTGGAACGACACTGGAGCGCACATGGGGAACCTTCCGGTTTAACGTCTATATTTTCGGAGGTATGCTGTTTACCGTCATCGGAGCGTTTCTGCTGTACGGTATCATGTATCTGATGAACGGCGGTGTGACGACGGAGATGCTTCTCATCGGAACGAGTTTCAGCACAAGTTACATCAACATGTCCATCTTCCTTGCGTTTGCATGTATGTATCCGGATATGCAGGTTCTTCTGATGTTCATTATCCCGATTAAGATGAAGTGGATGGCGGCTGTGTACGGCGTTCTGATTGCTTTAAGCTTTTTTGAGACCGGATGGGCTGGAAGAATGGCGATTTTTATGTCGCTCCTCAACTTTATTATTTTCTTCTTCTCCACCAGAAACCTCAAGCGCTATACGCCGCACGAGGTGCACAGACGCCAGAAGTTTAAGGCAGACATGCGAAGACCGCAGGGATATGCGGGCGGTGCGAAGCACAAGTGTGCTGTCTGCGGCAGGACGGAGCTTGACGATCCGACGCTGGAATTCCGTTTCTGCTCCAAGTGCGAGGGCAATTACGAATACTGTCAGGATCATCTGTTTACACATCAGCATATTCGTTTGAGCTAGAAAGTATGAAAAAGAAAAAAGGTGATACTTCGATCACGCCAGCCGGCGGAGAAGAAGTATCACCTTTTTGTTTCTTTTAGGAGTAGAAATCTTTTAGCGCATCCATCTGTGCACTCATATTGGAAAAAAGTGCGTCGACGATCGTGATGGCTGCCATGGATTCCACCACGACAACGGCGCGCGGAACGATGATCGGATCGTGGCGCCCCTTGATGTTGACCGAGATCCCCTCCCCGGACTGATTGACAGTGCGCTGTGTGGCGGCGATGGAAGGGGTCGGCTTGATGGCAGCCCGAAGGATGATGTCGCTTCCGTCGCTCATGCCGCCTAAGATACCGCCGGCATGGTTGGTTGCTTTGGCAATCCTGCCGTCCTCACCGAGGACAAAGGCGTCGTTGTTGTTCTTGCCGGTCGCTTTTGCCACGTCAAATCCGTCCCCGATCTCAAAACCTTTGGCGGCGCCGATGGACATGACCGCCTTGGCAAGGTTTGCATTCAGCTTCTCAAAGACCGGATCTCCGATACCGGCAGGCATTCCTTTTATGATACACTCCACGATGCCGCCGGAGGAATTTAACTCCGTCATGCAGGCATCCAGATAATTTTCAGCGTTCTCGGCCGCTTCGGCGTCCGGCATATAGAGTGGATTCTTTGTGACCTCGGAAAAATCAAAGTGCCCGGAAGATACGGCGATCGGGCCGATGGACTTTGTGTAGGTCATAAAGGTAATGCCGAGCTCGTTTAGAATCTTGACGGCGACGGCGCCTGCGGCGACGCGTCCGATGGTTTCCCGCCCGGAGGAGCGTCCGCCCCCACGGTAGTCGCGGAAGCCGTATTTCTGGTCGAATGTGTAATCGGCGTGACCGGGACGGTAATAGGAGGCGATCTCGCTGTAGTCTCTGGACTGCTGATTGTGGTTGAAAACGACAAGCGAGATCGGGGTGCCGGTCGTCTTTCCTTCAAACACGCCGGAGAGGATCTCTACGCCATCGTCCTCCTTGCGCGGGGTCGCATATCTGGACTGACCGGGCTTGCGCCGGTCGAGAAACTTCTGGATATCCGCTTCACAGAGAGAAAGTCCCGCCGGACACCCGTCGATGACGACGCCGACACCCTTTCCGTGAGATTCCCCCCAGGTTGTGATTTTAAAAAGAGTTCCCAATGTAGACCCTGCCATGTGATTCCCTCCTGCTTACATAATGATCTTTCTCGATTATAAAAGATTTGACTTTGCGCCGCAACAGAAATATGTTATGATTTGACGGAGCAGAAGTACCAGCAGGCGAGGAGAAGAATATTTCATGATAGAGAAATACCTTGTGAAAAAGATAACAGAGCCGGTGGACTGGAAGGTAACCGTGCCGGGATCGAAGAGCATGACGAACCGCGCGCTTCTTATGGCAGTGCTGTCCGCAGGGACGGTGCGCGTGGAAGGCGTCCTGTTTTCCGATGATTCCAGACACTTTCTGGCGTGTCTTGTGTCGCTCGGATTTGCAGTGCAGATAGAGGAAGAAAAAAAGTGCGTGACCGTGACGGGCTGCGGCGGCAGGATTCCCAGCAGGGAAGCGGTAATTGACGTCGGAAGCGCCGGGACAGCGGCGCGTTTCCTTGCGGCGATGCTCGGATTTTCAGACGGGTGTTATGAGATCCGCTGTTCAGCGCAGATGAAGCGGCGGCCGATGGCGGAGCTGTTCGAGCTGCTTTCCGGTGCGGGGGCGAAGATTACCTTCCTCGAGGAGGAAGGGCATCTTCCGGTGCGCATCGCAGGGTGCAGATCTGCCCGGGCAGATGAGACGGCAGGGGAGACGCCGCGGAGGCTCTCCCTTGACATTACGAAGAGCACGCAGTTTTTAAGCGCGCTGCTGCTGATTGCGCCGATGGTTCCGGAAGGGATGAAGATCCACATCACCAGCGAGAAGACGGACGGATCGTACATCCGTATCACACGGAAAATGATGCAGGAATTCGGAGTGAGTGTCACTTTTGACGGAAGAGACTACGAGGTGCCCGCGGAGGCTTCCTACCGGAAGGAGACTTATACGGTGGAACCGGATATGTCGGCAGCCTGCTATTTTTACGCGGCTGCGGCGGTGACCGGCGGACGGGCGCTTGTGCGTCATGTGCATATGGACAACACACAGGGAGATCTGCGTTTTCTGGAAGTGTTGGAGCGCATGGGATGTAATGCGGATGATACGCCGGAGGGCGTCCGGGTAACGGGACCGGCGGACGGTGCGCTGCGGGGCATCACAGTCAATATGAACGATTTCTCCGATCAGGCACTGACTCTGGCGGCGATCGCGCCGTTTGCCGACGCGCCGGTGCGCATAGAGGGAATCGGACATATCCGCGGACAGGAATGCGACCGGATTCACGCGATACAGACGAATCTGACCGCGCTTGGCATCCGGTGTGAGGAGGAAGAGACGGCTGTCACGATCTATCCCGGCAGCCCCCACGGCGGAAACGTGGAGACATACGACGATCACCGTGTGGCGATGGCATTTTCCCTGATCGGGCTTAGAACTGACGGGATTGTGATTGAGAACCCAGCATGCTGCCGCAAGACATTTGAAGATTACTTTACCGTGTTAAGCGAACTGACCGGGAAGAAGACGGAGGCGTGAAGCAGCGCCGGCTTTGCATGAGTAATAAAAAGGAGACGAAAAACAGATGTATGAATTATTAAAACAGGAAGGACGCGCGAAACGAGGCGTTTTTCATACGGTGCACGGAGATATCCAGACGCCGGTATTTATGAATGTGGGTACGGTGGCTGCCATCAAGGGAGCTGTCTCCACGGAAGATTTAGAGCAGATCAAATGTCAGGTGGAGCTGTCAAACACCTATCATCTGCATGTGCGTACCGGAGACAAGCTGATCAGGGAAGTGGGAGGACTGCACAAGTTTATGTCGTGGAATCGCCCGATTCTTACGGATTCCGGCGGATTCCAGGTGTTCTCACTGGCGGGGCTCCGCAAGATTAAGGAGGAGGGTGTCTATTTCCACTCGCATATTGACGGGGCAAAGATTTTCATGGGACCGGAGGAGAGCATGCAGATCCAGTCCAATCTCGGTTCCACGATCGCTATGGCGTTCGATGAATGCCCGCCGGCGCTTGCCGAGCGGAAATATGTGGAGGATTCCGTGGCACGGACGACACGTTGGCTGGAGCGCTGCAAGAACGAGATGCAGCGCCTCAATGGGCTGGAGGATACCGTGAACCGTCACCAGATGCTGTTCGGCATCAATCAGGGAGCCATCTACACGGACATCCGGATCGACCATGCAAAGCGGATTTCCGAGCTGGATCTGGACGGCTATGCGGTCGGCGGACTTGCGGTCGGCGAGACACACGAGGAGATGTACCATGTGCTGGATGAGACCGTGCCTTATCTTCCGGTGAACAAGCCGACCTATCTCATGGGAGTCGGAACGCCGGCCAATATTCTGGAGGGAGTGGAGCGCGGCATTGACTTCTTCGACTGTGTTTATCCGTCCCGCAACGGCCGACATGGCCATGTATACACGAACCAGGGCAAGATCAACCTGTTCAACCAGAAGTACGAGAAGGATATGCGCCCGATCGAAGAGGGCTGCGGCTGCCCGACCTGCCGCCGCTACAGCAGAGCCTATATCCGCCATCTGCTCAAGGCAAAAGAGATGCTTGGCATGCGCTTATGTGTTCTGCACAATCTGTACTTCTACAACACGATGATGGAAGAGATCCGGGATGCGCTGGATGCCGGAAATTTTGCCTCCTACAAGGAAGAAAAGTTATACGGCATGGGACAGATCAACCGGGAAAAGGAAATGGCAAAGTAAAAGGGAAAAGGCTTGCCAAACAGCGAGGTTTTGTGTACAATACTCTTTAATGAAGTCGGATGACTTCGGACAAGTTTATGATTTTAGGAGGATATCAGATGTTTTCAATCTTAGCAACAGAGAGTGCGTCATCCGCTGGCTGGATCAGTATGGTGGTGTGGCTGGTTATTTTATTTGCGTTTATGTATTTCTTCATGGTTCGTCCGCAGAAGAAGGAACAGCAGAAGAAGAACTCCATGCTTGCAGAACTTGCAGTGGGAGATACGATCTTAACGACGAGCGGTTTCTACGGAACCGTGATCGACATTGCAGACGATACGGTGATCGTGGAGTTCGGTAGCAACAAGAACTGCCGCATCCCGATGCAGAAGGCGGCCATCTCCGCAGTTGAGAAGCCGGAAGATGTAACTGAATAAGAAGATTTTTAAGAGGGATAGTATATAAAATGTATTATCCCTTTTCTTTTTGAGAGAGTATTTCGGAGAGCGAGGAGAGATTGTCCGGATGAAAAGTAAAAAAAATACGTTTGTTTCACGTGCCGCCGTCGGCTGCGTGACAACTGCCATTTTTCTGCTGTTGTGCATCATAAAGGGCATCTATCCGTTTGGAATTGCCACGCTTGACACTGTGGATTTTCAGTCCCAGTGGATTCCGGCATATTACCATGTATGGGATGTGCTGCACGGAGACGGCAGCGCCTTTTTTGACTGGAGAGTCGGCGGCGGGAATAATTTTGCGGGAGTGAGCGCGCAGTTTTCTCTGTTCAGCCCGTTTAACCTGTTCTTCCTCTTTGTGAAAAGAAGCTGGATTGAAAAATCCATGATCGTGTTTCTTTTAATCAAGCTGCTTGCCATGGGCTATGGCATGCGCTGGTTTTTAAAAGAGCAGATCCTTAAGGAAGAGCGTTACGGAATCTACATTCTGGCGGGAAGCGTGGGGTATGCCGTAAACGGCTATACGCTTTTGTACTATGGCATGGGCTGGCTGGATGTGGCAGCGATCCTGCCGCTATTGTGTTATTTCTTCTGCAGGATGGCGGAGCGGGAAGGGGACTGGCGTCTCGGGAAAAATACGCTCGGCTATATCGTCTGCCTGACGCTGGTATTCCTCATCAATATTCCGCAGGCGTACATGATGTGTTTTTTCCTGATCGTGTTTGCGGGGGGATATTTTTTCCTGAAACGACAGGACCAGCCGCTAAAAAAGAACGGCATTTTAAAATTCGGGCTGACTTCTTTACTGTCGCTTGGAATTGCGGCGGTAATATTTCTGCCGGCAGCGAGGGCAATGCTTGGTTCCTACCGGCTGTCGGGCGAGGAGTACCGGGGAATCTCCGGCTATTTTCTGCTGCTTCGGCAGGACGGAATGGACGCGGTGTGGAAATGGGTGATTCTTGGCAGCGTGGCGGTTCCGCTGCTGTTCTTCGTCATTTCTGGCAGACGGAAGCGGGAGCACATCTGGCAGTGGTATCTGGTGGCGGCGATGGTGCTGCCGGTTTTCTTCGAGGCGGTCAATCTCATCTGGCACCGCGGGACGTATGTGTGCTTCCCGATGCGATATGGTTATATGCTGGTGTTTGCCGTGATTTGTATGGCAGCGGCGCGCGTGCCGGATTTTGTGGGAGATAGCCGCGTGCGGCGGAACATTTTATATGCGTTCCTGGGAATCTGGTGCGTGCAGATGGTGGCGCTTGGCATTTCTTTGATACAGCCGGAAACGCACACGGACGAGACGGATTTTGTTGGGGATGCCACGGAAATCGGTCGGCCGCTTGCGGGAAAAACCGATGTTTTCCACAAGGCAAAGCTGGCGGACGGAGCGATTGACAACAACTATCCGCTGATCGCAGAGAGCACCTCCTACTCCAATTATCTGCATCTGATGACGTCGGAGCAGATCAGGATGAACACACTGCTCGGGTATTCTCAGGTGTGGACCAGATTAAGTGACACGGGCGGAACGCTCGCGTCCGACATCATGCTGGGGTACCGTTATTATGTGGCGTCTAAGGCGGGATCGTGGGGAAAAGACACGGCGGCGGATTCCCTTTGGCCGCTTGCTGAGACCGAAAAGTTTACGCTGTGGGAAAATGCGCCCGTCGGGGACAGGGCATTTTTTATCACAAAAGCGGACTATGAAGCGTATGCAGTCACGGAAGCGTACACGGAAAATGTGTTTGAGAACCAGAACCGGCTGTCGGAGCTGCTTTTTCACACAGTTCCCATTGACTGGAAAAAAGAGACCTATCTGGATGATCAGACCGGAGCGGAATTATCGTGCCGGTTTTACGCGGATGGAAAGCAGATCTTATATCTCTATGGAAAGGATCTGCAGCAGGCAGAAATTACGGTAAACGGGGAGAGGATCTACGTCCCGGATTACAATGATCTGTACAATGAGAGCTACCCGGCAACCGGCAATCAGGGAATCCTCTCCCTCGGGTGTTTTTCGGACGAAGACATCACGGTGGAAATCCGCCAGTCTGTTGGGGACAGCGGCGCAGAGAGAGCGGTGTTCTTCGGATTCCTCGATCCGCAGGAACTGCTGGAGGCGGTGGAAACAGCGGGAAGGGCGGTTACATATGAACTGGATCGGGATTCCTGTAAGCTTACCGTGGAATCGGCGGGAGCGGAGTATCTGATGCTTCCGGTCAATGCGGATAGTGGATGGCATTGTACGGTAAACGGAGAGGAGCGGGCCATAAGCCGGCTCGCGGGCAATCTGATGCTCGTGCCGCTTGACGAGGGTACGAATGAGATTACGCTTTGTTATGTGCCGCGGGGAATGAAAAAGGGCGCGGCGGTGACGGGCATGGCACTGATGCTTCTGGCTGGCTGGGGCGTTTTATCACGTCTGCTTCGGAGAAAAAGTGTCCTGGATAAAATCTACGCCGGACTTGGCTGTGCCGCCGCAGATATTTTTGCCGTGGTCTATGCCGGATTTCTGCTGGTCGTCTATGTGATTCCGGTGGTGTATACGATATATTTAAGATGGATCTGAGGTAACAGAATGGAAAAATTACAAGCGAGAAAAAAAGTATATTTGTGGCTGCTGATTTTATTGAGCCTTTGCGCGCTGATCCCGTTAGCCGTACTCTCGAAGTACAATCATCAGTCGGGGGATGACTATGGTTATGCCTACCGCACCTTCCAGATCTGGCGGGAGACACATTCTTTCTGGAATGTGATAAAAGAAGCGTTTGCCACATCAGCGGAGTTCTATCAGAAGTGGCAGGGGCTTTATGCATCGGCGGTTCTGCTGGCGCTGGAACCGGGAATTTTCGGCGACAAATATTACGCGCTGACCGGAATCTTGCTGCTCGCAATTATTGTGGGGGCAAACTGCGCGGGTACGGTTTATATCTTTCACCGCAAATGCGGCTGCCCGAGACTGGAGGGATTTGCTGCCGGCTGTGTCATGTCGTTTCTTATGATCGAATGGATGCCCTCCGCCCTGCAGGGATTGTACTGGTATAACGGCGCGATGAATTATGTATTCTTCCATGCGGTGCTATTATTGTTGTTGTGTGTGCTGCTCAGCCTTGCCGGGGAGCACCCGCGGAGAAAAGCAGGCAGGACGGTGCTTGCGGTGCTGCTTGCGGTGCTGCTTGCCGGCGGGAATCACGTGACCGCATTTATGGGGATACTGCTGATTGTCGGATTTGGAATATTTGCTGCGGTAAAAAAGCGGCGGCAGAACCTGATCTGCTGCGTCATAACGCTTGCGGCTATGGTGGCGGGATTCCTTTTTAATGTGACGTCGCCGGGCACCAGAATCCGGCAGTCGTATTTTTCCGACAGACCCGGTGTGGCGGGAACGATTGTTACCGCGGTAAAAACCGGAATTGCATGCATCAACAGCTGGATGGGACTTGCAGTCATTGTCACGGCGGTCCTGCTGCTTCCGGTGCTTCTTCCCCTGGTAAAGAAGATACGCGGACAGTATGGATTTTCGTTCCGCTATCCGCTGCTTGTCTTTGCGTTGTCGGTCGCCTGGCTGTGCGCAATGTTCTGTCCGCCCATCTACGCGATGGGAACGCCGGGGGACGTCCGGCTGACCAACGTGGTATATTTTTCCTTCGTCTGGCTGTTTGTGTTAAATGAAGCCTATCTGTGCGGATGGGCGGTCACAAGACTGGAGGCGTCCGGGGCGACGGCACTGTCCGGGGCTGCAGGAGAATTTCCGGGCAGTTTTTTGATCACGGCTGCTGTCCTTGCGGTGGGAATGATAATCGGATGCGGGGAAAATATGACCGCATGGCAGGCATACCTGCTGATCCGCAGCGGCGAGGCACAGGAATATTCGGCGGAGGCTGATGAGCGCTACGCCGTTTTGTGTGATTCTGCGGGGGAAGACGTGGTGTTAAAGGCGTATACCGCAAAGCCGTGGATGCTTTTCCTCGACGATATTACAGAGGAGAAAAGCGACTGGAGAAATGAATATATGCGCGTCTATTTTGGACTGAACAGCGTTGTGTTAGAGCAGACGGAATGAGACGGCAGAAGGGAGCAGCGGACACAAAAGGCAGGCTGCTCCTTTTTCATAAGACCCGGTTATAGGGAGTATGAAAAAGAAAAATAGATTCAGAGGTTGCATTGTTTCCCGAGATACATTATTATAGAATTTATATACTGTCTGTTAGTAATGTACTAAAGTCAATACAAGACGGATTCCTGCATGGCAGGAAGAAAAGAGGGATTAGAGAGATGGAATATAAGGTAGGCGTGATTTCCGGCGACGGGATCGGACCGGAGATCGTAACAGAGGCAAAGAAAGTTCTGGATCAGATTGGAAAGATCTACGGACATGTGTTCCGCTATGAAGAGATTCTGATGGGAGGCTGCTCCATTGACGCGACGGGTGAGCCGCTCACGGATGCGGCGATCGCTTCCGCGAAGGCTTCCGATGCGGTGCTGATGGGATCGATCGGCGGCAACACATCGACTTCGCCATGGTATCAGCTGCCGCCGGAGAAGAGACCGGAGGCGGGACTTTTAAAGCTCCGCAAGGCGCTGAACCTGTTTGCCAACTTAAGACCGGCATATTTATATGAAGAATTAAAAGCCGCATGCCCGCTTCGGGACGACATCATCGGGGACGGATTTGACATGATGATTATGCGGGAACTGACCGGCGGACTGTATTTCGGAGCGCGCAAGACCGAGGAAGTGGACGGCGTGCTGACAGCGACGGATACGTTGACCTACAATGAGAACGAGATCAGACGGATCGCTAAGCGCGGTTTTGACATTGCCATGAAGCGGCGCAAAAAGGTGACGAGTGTAGATAAGGCAAACGTGCTGGATTCCTCGAGACTCTGGAGAAAGATCGTCGAGGAGGTGGCGCAGGATTACCCGGAAGTGACCTATGAGCATATGCTCGTGGACAACTGTGCGATGCAGCTGGTAAAAGACCCGAAGCAGTTCGACGTGATTCTGACGGAGAACATGTTCGGCGACATTTTGTCGGATGAGGCGAGCATGGTGACCGGTTCGATCGGTATGCTCTCAAGCGCCAGCCTAAACGATACAAAGTTCGGACTCTACGAGCCGAGCGGCGGTTCGGCACCGGACATTGCCGGAAAGGGAATTGCGAATCCGATCGCAACGATCTTAAGTGCAGCCATGATGCTGCGTTATAGCTTTGATCTGGATCGGGAGGCGGATGCAGTGGAGCAGGCAGTGAAGCAGGTCTTAAAGGATGGCTACCGGACGATCGACATCATGCCGCAGGAGAAGCAGCAGGAAAAGGCAACCCAGGTCGGCACGGCACAGATGGGAGATCTGATCTGCGAGCGGATCAGATAGAATGACAGAAACGGAGTTAAGATAGATGAAGAGTGATAATGTAAAAAAAGGGATGCAACAGGCACCTCATAGAAGTTTGTTTAACGCGCTGGGATTTACCGAGGAGGAGATGAACAAGCCGATGGTCGGCATTGTGAGCTCCTACAACGAGATTGTTCCCGGCCACATGAATTTGGATAAGATTGTCAATGCGGTAAAGCTTGGTGTTGCGGAGGCAGGCGGCGTACCGGTGGTATTTCCGGCGATCGCGGTCTGCGACGGAATCGCGATGGGACATATCGGTATGAAATATTCGCTGGTGACGCGTGATCTGATCGCCGATTCCACGGAATGTATGGCGCTTGCACACCAGTTTGATGCGCTCGTCATGGTTCCGAACTGCGATAAGAATGTCCCGGGACTTTTGATGGCAGCAGCGCGCATCAATGTACCCACAGTGTTCGTGTCGGGCGGACCAATGCTTGCCGGACATGTACAGGGCAAAAAGCGCAGCCTCTCTTCCATGTTTGAGGCGGTAGGTTCCTATGCAGCCGGCACGATGACGGAGGAGGAAGTCAAGGAATACGAGGAGAAGGTTTGTCCGACCTGCGGCTCCTGTTCCGGAATGTACACGGCGAACTCCATGAACTGTCTCACCGAGGCGCTGGGAATGGGGCTTCGCGGAAACGGCACGATCCCGGCAGTCTATTCGGAGCGCATCAAGCTCGCCAAGCATGCGGGTATGGCGGTAATGGAAATGTACCGCAAAAATATCCGCCCGCGCGATATTATGACGAAGGAAGCCATCTTAAATGCGCTGACCGTGGATATGGCGCTCGGCTGTTCGACGAACAGCATGCTCCATCTTCCGGCAATCGCCCATGAAGTGGGATTTGATTTTGATATTGCATTTGCTAATCCAATCAGTGAGAAGACACCGAACCTGTGCCACCTGGCACCGGCAGGACCGACTTATATGGAAGATCTCAACGAGGCGGGCGGCGTCTATGCGGTAATGAAAGAACTGGCGGACATCGGACTGCTGCACACGGAGTGCATGACCGTGACCGGAAAGACCGTCGGGGAGAATATTGCGGATGCAGTGAATAAGAATCCGGAAGTGATCCGTCCGGTGGATCACCCGTACAGCAAGACCGGCGGACTTGCCGTATTGAAGGGCAATCTTGCGCCGGACGGCAGCGTGGTCAAGCGCTCGGCAGTCTGCGATGAGATGATGGTGCACGAGGGACCGGCGAGAGTCTTCGACTGTGAGGAGGATGCGATCGCAGCGATCAAGGGAGGCAGGATTGTTGCCGGGGATGTCGTTGTGATCCGCTATGAAGGCCCGAAGGGCGGACCAGGTATGCGCGAGATGTTAAACCCGACTTCCGCGATTGCGGGAATGGGGCTTGGATCTTCGGTGGCACTGATTACAGACGGACGTTTTTCCGGTGCAAGCCGCGGCGCGTCGATCGGCCATGTATCGCCGGAGGCAGCGGTCGGCGGACCGATTGCACTGGTGGAAGAGGGAGATCTTATTAAGATCAATATTCCGGAGTTAAAGCTGGAACTCGCCGTATCGGACGAGGAGCTTTTGGCCAGAAAGGCAAAATGGCAGCCGAGAGAGCCGAAGGTGACGACCGGATACTTAAAGCGGTACGCATCGCTCGTGACTTCGGGCAACCGTGGAGCGATACTGGCGCTCCCGGAAGAACAGTAGGATAGAAAAGGAAGGTATACGACATGGAGCTGACAGGAGCACAGATTGTCATCGAATGTCTGAAAGAACAGGGTGTGGACACCGTATTCGGATACCCGGGCGGAGCCATACTGAATGTATACGATGAATTATATAAGCATCAGGAGATTCGGCATATTTTAACTTCACATGAGCAGGGAGCTTCCCATGCGGCGGACGGTTATGCGAGAAGTACCGGAAAAGTAGGAGTCTGTTTCGCAACGTCCGGACCGGGAGCGACGAATCTTGTGACGGGAATTGCCACGGCATACATGGATTCCGTGCCGATCGTAGCGATCACATGCAACGTCAATGTGCCGCTTCTCGGCAAAGACAGTTTTCAGGAGATCGATATTGCAGGCATCACGACACCGATCACAAAGCACAATTTTATCGTAAAGGATGTCACAAAGCTTGCGGACACGATCCGCAGAGCATTCCGGATCGCACAGAAGGGGCGTCCGGGGCCGGTGCTCGTCGATATCCCGAAGGATATTACGGCGGCAAAGACGGAGTATGAATTCTGCAAGGCAGAGCCGATCGCGCGTGTGACGGACACGATACGGGATGAGGATCTTGCGAAGGCGCTTGCGATGATAAAAGCGGCAGAGAAACCGTACATATTTGTGGGCGGTGGTGCTGTGATCTCCGGGGCGAGCGCGGAATTAAAAGAATTTGTACATAAAGTGGACGCACCGGTGTGCGATTCCCTGATGGGAAAGGGAGCCTTTGACGGGACGAACGATCTCTACACGGGGATGCTCGGCATGCACGGAACCAAGACGTCCAACCTCGGCGTGAGCGAGTGTGATCTGCTGATCGCCGTCGGCGTGCGCTTTTCCGACCGTGTGCTCGGCAATGCCAAGAAGTTTGCAAAGCAGGCGAAGATCTTACAGTTTGATGTGGATGCAGCGGAGATCAATAAAAATATCCGTGTCGATGCGGCTGTGATCGGAGACCTGAAAGAAATTTTAAAGCGGATCAACGCGGAACTGCCGCAGCTGGGGCATGAAGCGTGGATAGCGCATATTCTGGACTATAAAGTAAAATATCCGCTCACATACCAGGAGCCGGGACTGACCGGACCTTATCTGGTGGAGGAGATCTACCGCCAGACAGACGGCGACGCCATCATTGTGACAGAAGTAGGACAGCACCAGATGTGGGCTGCACAGTATTATAAATATAAAAATCCGCGCACGTTTTTATCATCCGGCGGACTTGGCACCATGGGATACGGACTGGGCGCTGCGATCGGTGCACAGGTTGCAAATCCGGGAAAACAGGTGATCAATATCGCGGGGGACGGATGTTTTCGCATGAATATGAACGAGATTGCAACCGCAGTCCGGCAGAAGCTGCCGTTGATCGAAGTGATTGTGAACAATCATGTGCTCGGCATGGTGCGGCAGTGGCAGGATCTGTTTTACGAAAAACGCTATTCAGCGACGGTTTTAGACGACGGCGTCGACTATGTGAAGCTTGCGGAGGCGATGGGGGCGACAGGGTACCGCGCCACAACCCGCGAGGCATTTAACGAGGCGTTAAAAGCAGCGCTTGCTGCAAAGACGCCGGTTGTGATCGATTGTGTGATCGGCTGCGATGACAAGGTGTGGCCGATGGTTGCTCCGGGGGCGGACATCAGTACCGCATTTACCGGGGAGGATTTAGCCGCAGCGCAGTCATAACATGTGTATATGTTTTGTTACAGGGGGCATGGAGGCGGCAGCGTAGGGAACTGCCGTAATAAAAGAGAAAGGAAAGGAATTAGAAAATGAGCAGAGTGTACAATTTTTCAGCAGGTCCGGCAGTGCTGCCGGAAGAGGTCTTAAAAGAAGCAGCAGATGAGATGCTGGACTACAGAGGAAGCGGAATGTCTGTGATGGAGATGAGCCACCGCTCCAAGGTGTATGACAACATCATCAAAGAGGCAGAGCAGGATCTGAGAGATCTGATGAACATTCCGGACAATTACAAAGTTCTGTTTTTACAGGGCGGAGCATCCCAGCAGTTCGCCATGATCCCGATGAACCTGATGAAGAACCGCAAGGCAGGCTATATCGTCACAGGCCAGTGGGCGAAGAAAGCTTATCAGGAAGCACAGATTTACGGCGAGGCAGTAAAGCTTGCATCCTCCGAGGATAAGACGTTTTCCTATATCCCGGATTGTTCCGACCTGGATATCCCGGAAGATCTGGATTATGTGTACATCTGCGAGAATAATACGATCTACGGAACAAAATACAAGAAGCTTCCGAATACCAAGGGACACACGCTGGTAGCGGACGTATCCTCCTGCTTTTTGTCCGAGCCGGTGGATGTGACAAAATACGGTGTGATCTACGGCGGCGTGCAGAAGAACGTAGGACCGGCGGGAGTTGTCATCGTCATCATCCGCGAGGATCTGATCACGGAAGATACCCTTCCGGGAACACCAACCATGTTAAAATACAAGACACACGCCGATGCGGATTCTTTATACAACACACCGCCGTGCTACGGCATCTATATCTGCGGCAAGGTATTCAAGTGGTTAAAGAAGATGGGCGGTCTTTCCGTGATGAAGGAGCGCAATGAGGAAAAGGCGAAGATCCTTTATGATTTCCTGGATCAGAGCAAACTGTTCCACGGAACCGTTGTTCCGGAGGACCGCTCCCTCATGAATGTGCCGTTTGTGACCGGCAACGAAGAGCTGGATGCGAAGTTTGTAAAAGAAGCGACAGCCGCAGGCTTTGTGAACTTAAAAGGCCACCGCACCGTGGGCGGTATGCGCGCTTCCATCTACAATGCAATGCCGAAAGAGGGCGTGGAGAAGCTGGTTGCGTTTATGAAAAAGTTCGAGGAGGAGAATGCAAATGCATAAGTATCATTGCTTAAATCCGATCGCAGCGGTCGGTCTGGATCTGTTTTCGGATGATTATCAGAAGGTGGAAGACTTAAAGGATGCGGAGGCAGTGCTTGTGAGAAGCGCCGCAATGCATGACCTGGAACTCCCGGAGGGACTTGCGGCAGTGGCGAGAGCCGGTGCCGGCGTGAACAACATTCCTCTGGATAAATGCGCGGAGAAGGGAATTGTCGTATTCAACACCCCGGGCGCCAATGCAAACGGTGTCAAGGAGCTGGTGTTTGCGGGAATGCTCTACGCGTCCCGTGATATTGTGGGCGGCATCGACTGGTGTCTGGCGAATCAGAACGACGAGAATATCGCAAAGACCGCTGAGAAGCAGAAGAAAAATTTTGCAGGAACCGAGATTTCCGGCAAGAAGTTAGGTGTTATCGGACTTGGTGCAATCGGTGTTCTGGTTGCCAATGCGGCGACCCACATGGGAATGGAAGTGTACGGCTACGATCCGTATATTTCCGTCAGTGCAGCGTGGAGCCTTTCCCGGAGCGTGAAGCACATCAGCAACGTGGAGGACATTTACCGCGAGTGCGACTATATCACGATTCATGTGCCGCTTTTGGATTCCACCAGAAAGATGATTGGTGCGGATGCGATTGCAATGATGAAGCCGACGGCGATCGTGCTCAACTTTGCGAGAGATCTTCTCGTGGATGAGGAGGCGATGGTGGACGCACTTGCAGCGGGCAAGATCAAAAAATATGTCTCCGATTTCCCGAACACCACGACAGTCGGTGCAAAGGGCTGCATCGTGACACCACATCTGGGCGCATCCACGGCAGAGTCCGAGGACAACTGTGCGCTCATGGCAGTGCGCGAGATCCGCGATTACCTTGAGAACGGCAATATCGTACATTCGGTCAACTTCCCGGACTGCAGCATGGGCGCTTGCATGACGGCAGGAAGAATCGGTATTCTGCACAAGAACGAGAGCGGTATGCTGAGCCATTTTACAACAATTCTCGGCAATGCCGGAATCAATATTGACGGCATGGCGAACAAGTCCAGGGGCGACTATGCATATGCGCTGATCGATGTGGATACGAACGTGCCGGATGATGTGCTCGCAAAGCTGGAGCAGACGGATGGGGTATTAAAAGTACGGAAAGTAAAATAGCGAGGTGTGAGAACAATGGCAGAAATCAGACCATTTGTAAGCATCAGACCACAGAGAGGGAAGGCAGCAGAGATTGCTGCCCTCCCTTATGATGTTTATAACAGAGAGGAAGCTACGAAGGAAGTGGAGCGGCATCCGCAGTCTTTCCTTAGCATCGACCGCGCGGAGACACAGTTCCCGATGTCGGTGGATATGTACGACGACAAGGTGTATGAGCGTGCGCATGATACGCTCTGGCAATGGGTGGAGAACGGCACGTTTCTGACGGAGGATAAAAAGTGTTATTACCTCTACGAACTTACCATGAACGGAAGAGTGCAGACGGGAGTGGCAGCCTGCGCGTCCATCGATGATTATGAGAATGGCATCATCAAAAAGCACGAGAATACCCGCGCGGAGAAGGAGGTCGACCGCATCCGCCATGTGGATGTCTGTAACGCACAGACCGGACCGATCTTTCTGGCGTACCGCGCGAATGACGGGATCCGGCGTATCGTGGAAAAGACGAAGCGGGGAGAGCCGGAATATGATTTTACATCGGAGGACGGCGTGAGACACCGGGTGTTTGTCATCCGCGAGGATGCGGATATTGCCGCAATTCACGAAGCGTTTGCGGGCATTGACAGCATCTACATTGCAGACGGACACCACAGGGCAGCGTCCGCGGTAAAAGTAGGGCAGAAGCGCCGGAAGGAACATCCGGGTTACACCGGGGAGGAGGAGTTTAACTATTTTCTCTCGGTACTATTTCCGGACGATGAACTCATGATTATGGACTACAACCGTGTGGTCCGTGATCTGAACGGATATTCTTTTAAGGGATTGTACCGTGAAGTTGAGAAGCGGTTTGATGTGGAGGAGATTACCGGGGCAGAGGATACCAGACCTAAGGAGCGGGGAACCTTTTGCATGTATATGGAAGGACACTGGTTTTCCTGCCATATCCGGCAGGAGGACCGCACGCCGGAAGATCCGGTTGCAGATCTGGATGTTTCCATACTGCAGAATAAGCTTCTTGAACCGGTGCTCGGCATCAGAGATCCGAAGACGGACGGACGCATTGATTTCGTCGGTGGAATCCGGGGCATGGACGAACTGGTGCGGCGCTGTGAGCAGGACTGCGCGGTGGCGTTTGCAATGTATCCGACGTCCATTGCGGAGCTGTTCGCAGTGGCGGATGCGGGACTTTTGATGCCGCCGAAATCAACCTGGTTCGAGCCGAAGCTAAGGAGCGGTCTGTTTATTCATGAAATTTAAGAAAGATTATAAAGTTGGATGGAGGACGAGAGAGTGAACGGGATAGCGGCACTTTTGGAGCAGGGAAGGTATCTGGCGGCACAGACAGATGCATTCCCGTCGACCACGGAGACCGTGGAGGCATTGAACCATGCACAGGAGGGAATTGAGGAGGTTGCAAAGAATCCGGGAATTATCCGTACATGGCTGGAAGGGCTGGTGCCAGATCTGTTAAACTTCGCATTCCAGGTTCTGATCGCACTGCTTGTGTATGTGATCGGAGGCAAGATCATCAAGTGGATCACAAAGCTGGTGCGGCGCTCGATGGACCGGGCGGGAACCGACGAGGGCGTCAAGCAGTTCATGATACCGGTGATCAAATATTCACTGTATGTGGTGCTGATTTTTATCATTATGGGATTGTTTGGAATTGCGACGACGTCTGCGGTGGCGGTGCTTGGATCGGCAGGTGTGGCGGTCGGTCTGGCGCTGCAGGGAAGCCTGTCGAATTTCGCCGGCGGCGTGCTGATTTTGCTGTTAAAGCCGTTCAAGGTCGGGGATTACATCATTGAACATTCCCACAATAATGAGGGAACGGTCACGGAGATCTCTATTTTTTATACCAAACTGCTTACCGTGGACAACAAGCTGATTGTGATACCGAACGGTACGCTTTCCAACAGCAGTCTTACCAACGTGACAAACAAAGACAGACGGCGTGTGGATCTCGTGGTGGGCATCGCCTATGAAGCGGATATCCGCACTGCCAAAGATGTGATCTATGCGGTGGCGGAGAAGGAGGAAGCCAGAATCCCGGAGGAGAAGCCTGTGGTATATGTGGACAACCTGGCGGCATCTTCGGTGGACATCGGACTCAGGGTCTGGGTTAAGACCGAGGATTACTGGCCGGCGCGCTGGCGCATGACGGAAAATATCAAGTATGCGCTGGATGCGAAGGGAATTTCTATCCCATACCAGCAGATTGATGTGCAAATTAAACAATAATGACAGAAAAAGATTGACAAAAAAAGTAAAATGTGCTAATTTCAATTTGTTGTTTTATACAGACAGGAATAGTCTGTAATGTCAGAACTGTATTGAGGAGGGTTTTTAGAATTATGCAGCAGGGTACTGTAAAGTGGTTTAATGCCAAGAAGGGCTATGGCTTCATTTCAGATGCAGAGGGCAACGATGTATTCGTACATTTTTCCGCACTGAATATGGATGGATTCAAGGAGTTAAAGGACGGCGAGAAGGTCGAGTTCGAGGTGACTGAGGGTGCAAAGGGACCGCAGGCAGCGAATGTGACACGCATCGCATAGGGAGTTCTTATCAGTAGAATATATCTGTGAAGACATGGGAGGAGGCTGCCGCATTCAGGCAGCCTCTTTTTTGCGTTTGGACAATCTGGCAGGTGCCCAGCAAATCAGGGACAATTTCAGGAACTTTCATGTGGTACTTTGCCGGCACCGTTCGCAGAGTGTTCCAGACAAAATCTATAGATAGTTTACTCTTTTGCAGAATGGGAAAAGCTGTTATAATAGAACACAGTGTAAATACCGGACATACAGGATGACCGGGCAGGAAAGGAATTATGGATTTATGAAGCTTTCAGAATTGACAGCATATGAGCTGCTTGGTGAGCAGGAGTTAAAGGATATCCATTCGATGGGATATATTCTGCGCCATAAAAAGAGCGGGGCGAGAATCACCGTGATCTCCAACGACGATGAGAACAAGGTGTTTTACATCGGCTTCCGCACACCGCCGGAGGATTCGACCGGTGTGCCGCACATCATTGAGCACACAGTGCTCTGCGGATCGGACAAATATCCGGTCAAGGATCCGTTCGTGGAACTGGTCAAGGGATCGCTCAACACATTTTTAAATGCGATCACGTACCCGGAGAAGACCATCTATCCGGTGGCGAGCTGCAACAATGCGGATTTTCAGAACCTGATGAGTGTCTATATGGATGCGGTATTTCATCCGAACATCTACAAGCACAGAGAGATCTTTGAGCAGGAAGGCTGGCATTACGAGCTGGAGGATGAAGATGCGCCGGTAACGATCAACGGTGTGGTATACAACGAGATGAAGGGCGCTTTCTCGTCCCCGGATGATGTGTTGGAGCGCCTGATTTTAAATTCACTGTTCCCGGATACCTCTTACGCAAACGAATCCGGCGGCGACCCGGAGCATATTCCGGAGCTTACCTATGAGCAGTATCTGAACTTCCATAGAAAGTATTATCATCCGTGCAATTCCTATATCTATCTGTACGGGGATATGGACGTTGCAGAAAAGCTGCGCTGGATGGATGAGGAATACCTCGGGAAATACGAGCAGATTGAGCTAGATTCCGCAATCCGGATGCAGAAGCCTTTTACCGCGCCGGTGGAGATCGTAAAGCCTTATCCGGTGGCGTCGGGGGAGACGCTTACGGACAACAGCTACCTGTCTTACAATGTGGTGGTTGGAACTGTTCTGGACAAAAAGTTATACCAGGCGTTTGATGTCCTGGACTACGCACTGCTTTCCGCGCCGGGAGCGCCGCTTAAGCAGGCGCTGATTGATGCGGGAATCGGTATGGACATCGGCGGCGGCTATGATAACAGCACGCTGCAGCCGGTATTTTCTGTGATTGCAAAAAATGCGAATCCGGAGCAGAAGGAGCAGTTTTTGCAGGTGATCCGTGAGACGCTGCAGGCACAGGTGGCAGACGGAATTGATCAAAACGCATTGTTAGCCGGAATCAACAGCTCGGAATTCCGTTTCCGGGAGGCGGATTTCGGACAGTTCCCGAAGGGACTGCTCTACGGAATCCAGTGTCTGGACAGCTGGCTGTTCGATGATATGCAGCCGTTTATGCATCTGGAAGCGCTGGACACCTACCAGTTTTTGAAGGATCAGATCGGAACCGGATATTATGAGGAGCTGGTAAAGACTTATCTTCTGGACAATCCGCATGCGTCGGTTGTGATTACGGTGCCGGAGCAGGGGCTGGGCGCAAAGAGAGATGCCGCGCTGGAGAAGAAGCTGGCCGAATACAAAGCGGGATTGTCCAGGGAAGAGCGAAAGAAGCTGATCGCAGACACGAAGCACTTAAAGCAGTATCAGGAAGAGCCGTCGCCGAAGGAAGACTTAGAGAAGATTCCACGCCTTACGAGAGCGGATCTGAAAAAAGAGGCGGCGCCGCTTCTTAACCGTGAGATTGAGACGGAGGGCGTTTCCATCGTTGCGCATGAGATGGACACGAACGGCATTGATTACCTGACCTATCTGTTTGATGTGTGCGATATTCTGCCGGAGGATCTGCCTTACCTTGGCATCCTAAAGGCGGTGCTGGGATATGTGGATACGGACGATCATTCTTACGCGGCGCTTGCCAATGAGATCAATATGTACACCGGAGGAATCGGCAGCAGCATCGGCATCTACCCAAACGTCAAAAAGCAGGGCGAAATCGGACTTTACTATGAGGTGCGCACGAAGGTGCTCGCATCGAGACTGCCGGATGCAATGCGCCTGATCAAAGAGATCCTTCTGACCTCGCATCTTGCGGATGAGAAGCGCATCTACGAGATACTGGCACAGTTAAAGTCGAGATTACAGGCGGGACTGAGCGCTTCCGGACATTCCGTGGCATATACGAGAGCGCTGTCGTATTTTTCGACGGCTGCCTACTGCCAGGATGCGACGGCGGGCATTGCCTGCTATCGCGTGATCGCGGACTACGAGGAGCATTTTGAGGAGAAAAAGCAGCAGCTGATGGAGAAGCTGTCCTCCCTTGTGAAAACCATTTTTACAGCGGAGCGTATGCTGGTGAGTGCAACCTGTGAGGAGTCGGAGATCCCGGCGGTGACGCAGGCGTCGGCTGCATTGAAAAATGTATTGTATGTGCCGGATCAGCCGGGTAAGAATCGCTCTATGCCGTCCTATCCGCTGGCAAAAAAGAACGAGGGATTTATGGATGCATCCCAGGTGCAGTATGTGGCGCGCGCCGGAAATTACGCCGCACACGGCTTTTCCTACCACGGGGCACTCCGCATCTTAAAAGTAATTTTAGGATACGATTACCTGTGGATCAATGTCCGCGTCAAGGGCGGCGCTTATGGCTGCATGAACGGATATATGAGGAACGGAGATACGTATTTTGTGTCCTACCGGGATCCGAATCTCTCTGCAACGAATGAGATTTATGACGGCATCCCGGCGTACCTTGAGAAGTTTGATGCCGATGAGCGCGAGATGACAGGATATATCATCGGAACGATCAGCGATATGGACACGCCGATGAACCCGAGCGCGAAGGGTGCGCGTTCGATGACAGCCTATCTACAGGAGCTGGACTACGAGACGCTTTCAAAGGAGCGGAGCCAGATTATCGGGGCACAGCCGGCGGACATCCGCGCATTGAAGCCTTTGATTGCGTCGGTGCTCTCAGACGGCAGCCTGTGTGTGATCGGCAATGAAGATGTGCTGACATCGGAAAAACAGATGTTTGAGACACTTGAGAGCCTGACCTGATGCGAGGCGGGGAAAACAGTACAGAAACGAGGAGAACGATGAAAGATAATTTTAAATCCGGATTTGTGACGATTATAGGAAGACCGAATGTGGGAAAATCGACGCTGATGAATCATCTGATCGGTCAGAAGATTGCCATCACGTCGAACAAGCCGCAGACGACCAGAAACCGCATCCAGACCGTGTATACGGATATGGAGCGCGGACAGATTGTGTTTTTGGATACGCCGGGCATTCATCAGGCGAAGAATAAGCTTGGAGAGTATATGGTAAATGTGGCGGAGCACACGCTTTCGGAGGTGGATGTCATTCTCTGGCTGGTGGAGCCGTCCACGTTTATCGGGGCAGGCGAGCAGCATATCATAAAGCAGCTAAAGAAGACGAAAACGCCGGTCATCTTAATTATCAACAAGGTGGATACCGTGGAGCGGGAAAAGATCCTGGAGTATATCGATGCTTACCGCAAGGTGTTTGATTTTGCAGAGATCGTTCCGGCATCGGCACTCCGGGAGCAGAATCTGGATACGGTTGTGGACGTGATTTTCAAGTATCTGCCGTACGGACCGATGTTCTATGACGAGGAGACGGTTACAGACCAGCCGGAACGTGCCATTGTCGCGGAGATTATCCGTGAGAAGGCGCTTCATGCTCTGGATGATGAGATCCCCCACGGCATCGCGGTCTACATTGACCGGATGAAGGAACGGAGAGGGCAGAACATCATCGACATCGATGCAACGATCGTCTGCGAGCGCGATTCCCACAAGGGAATTATCATCGGAAAAGGCGGTTCGATGTTAAAAAAGATCGGATCGAACGCCCGCTACGAGATGGAGCGACTTTTGGATACGCAGGTGAACTTAAAACTGTGGGTGAAGGTGCGCAAGGACTGGCGCGACAGCGAACTGATGATGAAGAACTTCGGGTACAATAAAGACGATATCTGATACTGCCAATTTTTTGCTGGTATAATGGCGGAACCATCGGAGAACCTAATCTTAGAGACGGGAAGCGTCAAAGAAACGGAGGATATGCCGATGGAGGAAGCCTGGAGAGACTTTTTAGTATCAGGAAGAGTGACTGATTACCTGCGCTACCGGAATGCAGTGGATGTGCAGGAGAGCAGTAATATTTTGGCGGGGGAAGAACAGCCGGATGGGAAACAATATTGTGGTGACCGGGATGGTCTTACAGGTAATGCCGATTGGCGAATATGACAAGCGGATTACACTGCTGACAAAAGAAAGAGGGAAGATCACAGCATTTGCGCGGGGAGCGAGGCGGCCGAACAGCCAGCTTCTCGCAGCTGCCAATCCGTTTTGCTTCGGAGAGTTCGAGCTGTTCGAGGGAAGAAGTGCTTACACGCTTGCCAGAGCGACGATTCAGAACTATTTCCGGGAACTGACCGGGGATTTTGATGCTACATATTACGGGTTCTATTTTCTGGAGTTTGCGGATTATTATTGTCAGGAAAATAACGATGAGCGCGAGATGCTAAAGCTTTTGTACCAGTCGCTGCGCGCCCTTGCGAGCAGTGCCTACGACAACCGGCTGGTGCGCGCGGTGTTTGAACTGAAGGCGCTGGCGGTAAACGGCGAGGCTCCGAATGTGTTTTCCTGTCTTTCCTGCGGCAGCAGGGAGCATCTGACCTGGTTTTCCGTCAAGCGCGGCGGGATTCTCTGTGCAGAATGCCGCAATGAGGCGCCGGATGCGGTGGAATTGAATGAATCCACCGTCTATACCATGCAGTACGTGATCTTGGCGCGGATTGAAAAATTATATACGTTTTCCGTGAGCGGGCAGGTGCTGGAAGAACTGACCAGACTTTTGCGCAGCTATTTTGGCGTGTACGTGGGACACGCCTTCAAGTCGTTAAAGATACTTGAGGATGCGGAAAAGGTTGAAATCATGTTTTTAAAATAGTATAATATCACCGATACTTTTTCAGAAAGAATGGAGATTATGTGATGAAGAGATTAGTGTGCACGGTCTGCAGTGTACTGTTGTGTGTGGGACTTCTCTCCGGATGCGGTACCTCGCTGGAGGGAGAGGAAAGTGTCGTGTACGTGGGAAAGAAAGGCGTGATAGAGTCGCTGGATGTGGAGTCGCTCGATCAGTCCTACTACGATGAGACGGAACTGAAGTCCTATGTGGATGCAGAGGTGGAAGATTACACCGCGGAGCATGGCAAAAATGCAGTCGAGGTGGAGAGCCTTAAGGTGGAAGACGGTGTGGCGAAGCTTAAGATGAAGTACAAGACACCGGAGGATTATACCGCATTTAATGGAATTGAACTCTATCAGGGGAAAGTCGTTGCCTCTCTGGCGGCAGGATACGTCTATGATGGGGAGTTCGCCCGCGTGGAGGAAGGCAAGGTTGTGGGAGCTGCCACAAAGCAGGATATTTACTCTGAGGATGATCTGAAAGTGGCTATTATCCGTGCCAATACGGATGTGAAGGTGGACGGTGAGATCTGCTATGTCTCCTGTCAGAATGTGAAGCTGACCGGAAAAGACAGTGTGTCGATCCGTGACGGATATTATCTTGAGACGGGAAGCGTGACGGCATCCGTGGATGTGACCGGGCAGGAGAGCGTCGGTACCGAGCAGCTTCTGGGAACCGAACAGGCGGAAATGACCGGGGAGACGGTGCATACGGATGATACCGAGCAGACAGAGACGGCGTCCGGCGACGGCTCGTTCGAGACAGACGTATATACTTTCATTGTTTACAAATAAACATATCACAATATAACCTAAGAAAGGCGAGGAATTTAGAATGGAAAAATCAATGGACAAAATCGTGGCGCTGGCAAAATCAAGAGGTTTCGTATATCCGGGATCGGAGATTTACGGCGGACTTGCAAATACATGGGACTACGGCAATCTGGGCGTCGAACTGAAGAATAACGTCAAGAGAGCATGGTGGCAGAAATTTATTCAGGAGAATCCGTACAATGTCGGTGTGGACTGTGCGATTCTGATGAATCCGCAGACATGGGTGGCTTCCGGACATCTCGGCGGTTTCTCGGATCCGCTGATGGACTGTAAGGAGTGCCATGAGCGTTTCCGCGCGGATAAGATTATCGAGGACTACGCGGAGGAGAAGGGCATCACCTTACAGAGCTCCGTAGACGGCTGGACACAGGAGGAGATGAAGAACTTCATCGAGGAGAACCAGGTTCCGTGTCCGAGCTGCGGCAAGCACAATTTTACAGACATCCGTCAGTTCAACCTGATGTTTAAGACATTCCAGGGTGTGACCGAGGATGCGAAGAATACGGTTTATTTAAGACCGGAGACAGCACAGGGCATTTTTGTAAACTTCAAGAATGTTCAGAGAACTTCCCGCAAGAAGATCCCGTTTGGAATCGGCCAGGTTGGAAAATCGTTCCGTAACGAGATTACGCCGGGTAACTTTACATTCCGTACCCGTGAGTTTGAGCAGATGGAGCTGGAGTTCTTCTGTGAGCCGGGAACCGATCTGGAGTGGTTCCAGTACTGGCGAGGCTTCTGCCGTGACTGGCTGATCTCCCTTGGCATTAAGGAAGACGAGATGCGTCTGCGCGATCACGATCCGGCAGAACTTGCATTCTATAGCAAGGGAACAACGGACATTGAGTTTTTATTCCCGTTCGGCTGGGGAGAACTCTGGGGCATCGCAGACCGTACCGACTATGATCTTGGCAGACATCAGGAGACGTCCGGTCAGGATCTTACCTACTTTGACGATGAGAAGAACGAGCGTTATCTGCCGTACGTCATCGAGCCGTCTCTCGGTGCAGACCGCGTGGTGCTTGCATTCTTATGTGCTGCATACGATGAGGAGAACATCGGTACCGAGGAAAAACCGGATATGAGAACCGTGCTTCATTTCCATCCGGCGCTGGCTCCGGTTAAGATCGGAGTGCTTCCGCTTTCCAAGAAGTTAAACGAGGGTGCAGAAAAGATTTTCGCACAGCTCTCCAAGAAATATAACTGTGAATTTGACGACAGAGGCAATATCGGTAAGAGATACAGAAGACAGGATGAGATTGGAACTCCGTTCTGCGTAACATACGATTTTGAGTCTGAGAACGACGGTGCTGTGACCGTGCGTGATCGTGATACGATGGAGCAGGAGCGCATCAAGATCGAGGAACTGGATGCTTACTTTGCACAGAAGTTTGCGTGGTAGGCAGATGGAGAAGATAAAAAAGTTTTGGAATGCCGTATCGTATGAGGTTGTGATTGCAGCCGGCCTGATCGTCTGGTTTCTGACAGGCAGGGCGTTAGACCTGCAGGGCTGGTCATCGGCATGGAATGCGATGGACTATTCCATGGGAACGGGATCAAGGCTTCTCATCGGGAGCATTTACCGCCTGTTTTACGGAGAGTATCTGGATTACACGGTGGCATACAAATACGTCGCCGTGGGAACGATGCTCACGATACTGGTGCTTGCCATTGTGCTGGGGAGAATGATCCGTCTTGCCGTCGCTAAGAACGATCAGATCCGGCACGCCGTCTTTGGGGCGGTGGCGCTGTACCTTGTCGCACCGTTTTCGATTGCCTATGTGTGGAACGATCAGAATTTAGGCAGACTGGATGTCTACATGCTGTTGGTTGCACTGCTGGCACTGCTTGTTGGTCTTACGATTAAGAATACATATGTGAAGTGTGTCTGCTATACCGTGCTCGGTGTCGTGGGACTTGCCATTCACCAGGGATTTGCATTTTTGTATTATCCGATTGTCTTTTCGGTGATGGTATATGACGTGTTTGAGGAAAACAGGGTGCATGCCGGCAGGTTTGCCGCCGCGTTTGTATCCGGCCTTATCAATGTGGCGGTAGCGGTATATTTTCAGTTTTTCAGCAGTATCCATTTTGACAGTGCGAAGGAACTTGTGACATTTCTGGAGGGGAGAACGAACCTCACCATTTCGGAATATGCGCTTGATATTGAATATTTTCTGAAAATGGATTACCAGTTGAAGGAGATTACACCCCAGTTTTACAAATATGATGCACCGATCCGGCATGCGCTGTTGGTTCTTCTGTTGCTGCTGCCGGTGCTTGTGTGGTGTTTTCAGATTTACCGGGATGTCTTTGGCTGGCAGAAAAAGAGCAATGCGAAGTGGTATGCATCGCCGTATTTTTACATGCTGCTAAGCCAGCTGTGTTTTGTGCCGATGTTCGTGATCCACACGGACTGGGGCAGACATTTTGCGCCGCTCTTTGCCATGCAGATTTTTATGTTTCTGTTCTATGCGGCGAAGGGAGACCCGGCGATGGTTTACGCGTGTGAAAATATGTGCGGCAGGATGAAGAAGCATCCCTGGATCTTTGTCGTGTCGATCCTCTGGATCGCAAAGCTCGACAGCTTCGGGGCTAGAGATTTCTTGAAACAGGCAACGTATCTGTTTGATTTCTTGCAACGTGGGTTTTTTATCAACTGAATCGGACTGGAAAAAGAAGGGCGGAACCGGAGATTGCGGTTCTGCCTTTTTACGTTTTGACTTTCCACAGACGTAACATAAAATTGTTCCACATCATGGAACAAGGTTTTGAATTGTGAAATTGTGACAAAAAACAGCAAAAAGAGACGAAAATAATTGTTGCTATTTAGCAAAAGTATGATATTATAGATGTGTGCGTTTTGGGAGACGCACATTCGTTTGCGGAATTATGGCAGGGGTTGGCTCTGACATAGTTACATAGTAAGTATAGTTTAGGAGGAATTAGCAAAATGGCGAACAAATGGGTTTATATGTTTAGCGAAGGCGACATGACCATGCGTAATCTGCTCGGTGGTAAGGGTGCCAACCTTGCAGAGATGACAAGCATCGGACTTCCTGTACCACAGGGATTCACAATCACAACTGAGGCTTGTACGCAGTACTACGAGGATGGACGTAAGATCAACGACGAGATCATGGCGCAGGCTATGGAAGGCGTTAAGAAGATGGAGGAGATCAACGGTAAGAAATTCGGTGATCTGAAGAATCCGTTGCTGGTATCGGTACGTTCCGGTGCGAGAGCTTCCATGCCGGGTATGATGGACACCATCTTAAACCTTGGATTAAATGATGACGTAGTAGCAGCAATGATCGCAGGAAACCCGGATCCGGCATTCGAGCGTTTCGTATATGATTCCTACAGACGTTTCATTCAGATGTTCTCTGACGTCGTTATGGAAGTTGGTAAGAAGTATTTTGAGCAGCTCATCGACAAGATGAAAGAGGAGAAGGGTGTTCAGTATGACATCGACCTCACCGCTGCTGACTTAAAGACTCTGGCAGAGCAGTTCAAGGCTGAGTACAAGAATCAGCTGGGAACTGATTTCCCGTCAGATCCTGTAGAGCAGTTAAAGCTTGCAATCGAGGCTGTATTCCGTTCCTGGGACAACCCGCGTGCAAACGTATACCGTCGTGACAACGATATCCCGTATTCCTGGGGTACTGCAGTTAACGTAATGCCTATGGTATTCGGTAACTTAAACAACGAGTCTGGTACAGGTGTTGCATTCACCCGTGATCCGGCAACCGGTGAGAACAAGCTTATGGGTGAGTTCTTAATCAATGCACAGGGCGAGGACGTTGTTGCAGGTGTCCGTACACCTATGCCGATCGCTCAGATGGAGCAGGAGTTCCCGGAGGCATACGCTGAGTTCTTAAAGGTTTGCGAGACTCTTGAGAACCATTACCATGATATGCAGGATATGGAGTTCACAGTAGAGAACAAGAAGCTCTACATGTTACAGTGCCGTAACGGTAAGAGAACAGCTCCAGCTGCATTAAAGATCGCCTGCGACCTCGTAGATGAGGGACACAAGACAGAGGAAGAGGCAGTATTGATGATCGACCCGCGTAACCTCGATACACTGCTTCATCCGCAGTTCGATGCTGCTGCATTAAAGGCTGCTACACCGATGGGCAAAGGTCTTGGAGCATCTCCTGGTGCTGCCTGCGGTAAGATCGTATTCACTGCAGAGGATGCAGAGGCTTGGAATGCAAGAGGAGAGAAGGTCGTATTAGTACGTCTTGAGACATCTCCGGAGGATATCACTGGTATGAAGGCTTCCCAGGGTATCTTAACCGTTCGTGGCGGTATGACATCTCACGCTGCCGTAGTTGCACGTGGTATGGGTACCTGCTGTGTATCCGGATGCGGCGACATCGCTATGGACGAGGAGAATAAGAAGTTTACACTGGCCGGCAAAGAGTTCCATGAGGGAGACTGGATCTCCATCGACGGTACAACCGGTAATATCTATGATGGCGAGATCAAGACTGTTGACGCTACCATCGCAGGCGAGTTCGGACGTGTTATGGCATGGGCTGACAAGTACAGAACATTAAAGGTTCGTACCAATGCAGATACACCGGCAGACGCTAAGAAAGCTCGTGAGCTTGGCGCTGAGGGTATCGGACTTTGCCGTACAGAGCATATGTTCTTCGAGGAAGACAGAATTGCTGCATTCCGTGAGATGATCTGCTCTGATACCGTAGAGGAGAGAGAAGCTGCCCTTGATAAGATTCTTCCGTATCAGCAGGGTGACTTTGAGAAGTTATACGAAGCACTGGAAGGCTGCCCGGTAACCATTCGTTTCCTGGATCCGCCTCTTCATGAGTTCGTTCCGACAGAGGAAGCTGACATCGAGAAGCTTGCAAAAGCTCAGGGCAAGTCTGTTGAGACAATCAAGAACATCATCGCTTCTCTGCATGAGTTCAACCCGATGATGGGTCACAGAGGATGCCGTCTTGCAGTTACCTATCCGGAGATTGCAAAGATGCAGACAAAGGCTGTTATCCGTGCAGCAATCAACGTACAGAAGGCTCATCCGGACTGGACTGTAAAGCCGGAGATCATGATTCCGCTTGTATGCGAAGTAAAAGAGTTAAAGTATGTGAAGAAGGTTGTTGTTGATACTGCTGACGCTGAGATTGCAGCAGCAGGTGTAAAGCTTGAGTATGAAGTAGGAACAATGATCGAGATCCCGAGAGCAGCTCTGACTGCAGACGAGATCGCAACAGAGGCTGATTTCTTCTGCTTCGGTACAAACGACCTGACACAGATGACATTCGGTTTCTCCCGTGATGATGCAGGTAAGTTTTTAAATGCTTACTATGATACCAAGATCTTCGAGAACGATCCGTTTGCAAAACTGGATCAGACAGGTGTCGGCAAGCTGATGGATATGGCAATCAAGCTTGGCAAGCCGGTAAATCCGAAGCTTCATGTAGGTATCTGTGGAGAGCACGGCGGAGATCCTTCTTCTGTAGAGTTCTGCCACAAGATCGGTCTGGATTATGTATCCTGCTCACCGTTCCGTGTGCCGATCGCTCGTCTTGCAGCAGCACAGGCTGCAATTGCCAATGCAGGAAAGTAGAAGAGCGTAAATATTTTTACTTCACAACGCTGATTGTTACAAGGGATGATGTGAATGAGTACATGAAATATCATGCTGAGTACACGAAAGCGAACCGATTTAAAGATATTGTTTGCAAAATCTATATATAACTCGAAAGGGAAGCGCAATGCTTCCCTTTCTTATATCTCTCGATTAGGACTAAATCCTTAAAGCTATGGCTTAAAAAGGACTTAGTCCTTTTTTATATGCAAAATAAAAATTTTTTAAAGGAGGTTCACTATGAACAGTACAGCGTTAGGAGCAGAAAACAAAAAGAAACAGACAATCAATTTTATTAGTGAAGCACATGAAAAATTCTACTATGAAAAATTAAAAGAGGTACGCTATCAGGATGTGTACCACAAGGCACTTTGCTATTGCCTTGGTATCAGTGATGATACGAGAAGAAATATCAATAGCATCTATGATTTTAAGACGGGATGTGTAAAAACTGAGTGTCTGCATGAAGGCTGGCAGACCAGTGGCAGTATGAAGGTGGTGCGAATGGCATTTAACCTGTATTGCAACGGCACACCGAGTGTAGATGATTACACAAAAACAGAGGAACAGGTAAACGAGTGCAGGCAGTATACAGTGGAGGACTTGTTTTGCTGTGCCTATGCACCTTTCTTTTGGCCGGCGATACAGATCCGCTATCCGGAGTATGCGACTTATAACCGGGAACTGTATGCCTTATTTGGAGGAGCTGACTAATGTTAAAAGTCAGATTGATGGGAACGAAGAATGACATTGTGTGGTTTCAGAAAATCTTACAGCGTCATCCAAAAGTAGAAGTTCTGGAGATATCAGAGCTTTATAGCAATAAAGGGACAAACAAATATTACAGAGCTTATGCGGAAGTACAGAAAAGCAACGTGAACTCTCCAAACTTTCATAACAGGGATAGATACTCCATTTGCGGAGGGAGGAACGGCGTTTCTTCGCCGCACCTTCCTCCGCTTTTTCTTTTTGTCTGTATCCTTGTCTTTTGCCTGTCCGCACCGGATAATATAAGTAGAATAAGAAGCGTAGCAAAGGAGTGAAAACAGATGCTGACCTTTGAAAAGGTGCTGGAGATTTTTGCGGATTACCTGACCGCAGACGAGACCATAGAAGTTTATATCAGCCGCCATGGATGTGTAAGAGTTGAATTTGACCAAGATTTTCAATATTGCACTGGCGAGGTGTGCCATACTCCCAAGGAACTGTTCGACCTCTTAGCTGATGATTATCGGACTTATGTGGAGATTGAACTGACCAAAGGTAAACGGGAAGTGACGGAAGATGATGAGAGAGAAGCGGATGCCCTGTGCAAACGGCATCTGGAGCGTTGGAAGGAGAAAATGGAATGAAGATTTTGAAATGCCTGCTGATGATCGTAACTGCACCGGTCATTTTGGTGCTGACGCTTTTTGTCTGGCTCTGCACGGGGCTGATTTACATATCCGGTCTGGTGCTTGGTCTGTTCAGTACCGTGATCGCCTTGCTTGGCGTGGCTGTGCTTATTACCTATTCCTCGAAAAATGGTGTGATTTTGTTGGTTATGGCATTTCTGATTAGCCCGATGGGGCTGCCGCTGGCTGCGATCTGGCTGCTGGGCAAGGTGCAGAGTTTGAAATTTGCGATTCAGGAGTTAGTTTATGGATAAAAAATATGCAAAACCACAAAAATGCCAGACACTGTCTGTTATATTTGTGAAAAGGAATTTTATATCCGCGACTTTACTTTTGAGCTAATATTGCATATAATATTAGTGCGAAAGGAAGTGACATGATGGGACAATTTGAACAGCTGGATCAGATGCTAACAGCACAAGAAGGAATGCTGCGAACATCACAGGTCGTATCCTCTGGAATTTCAAAGCCGGTATTTTATGATTATGTGCGTTCACGAGATTTGGATAGAGTCGCACATGGGATTTATCTGTCCAAAGATTCTTGGGTGGATGCCATGTATCTGCTTCATTTGCGATTTGAACAAGCAGTATTTTCACATGAAACAGCTTTATTTTTTCACGATCTGACAGACCGTGAACCAATAGAATATGCAGTTACGGTCAAAACTGGATGCAATCCAAGCAAAATGAAAGCAGAAGGCATTCAAGTTTTTACGATTAAAGCAGACTTACATGATGTAGGACTTACAACAGCGAAAACTCCGTTCGGGCATACTGTGCCGGTTTATGATATGGAGCGAACGATCTGTGATTTGCTCAGAAGCCGCAGCAGAATTGAAATTCAGACCTTTCAGGGAGCGCTAAAATCTTATGCCCGTAGAAAAGATAAGAACCTGCGAGCTTTAATGCAATATGCTGGGATGTTCAAGGTGGAAAAAATTTTACGACAGTATTTGGAGGTGCTTTTATGATAAAAACAGCAAGACAGCTTAAAGATTTAATACGAAACCTTTCCAGAGAAAAATCCGCAGATGCTCAGATTTTAATGAGAAACTACATGATGGAGCGTTTTTTGGAGCGTATTTCTCTTTCTGAGTATCGTGATAAGTTTATCTTGAAGGGTGGTATGTTGGTAGCGGCTATGGTTGGATTAGATGCCCGCTCTACGATGGATTTGGATGCAACCATAAAAGGAGCTAATGTCAATGTGGAGGATATTGAGAATCTAATTTCATCAATCATAACTGTTCCGATTGATGATGGTGTTAAATTTCAGCTGAAAAGTATTTCGGAGATTATGGATGAAGCTGAGTATCCGGGGATTCGTGTCAGCATGAGTACAACATTCGATGGCGTAGTGACTCCTTTGAAAATTGATATTTCTACGGGAGATGCAATTACTCCAAGAGAGGTCCGGTATTCATTCAAACTTATGTTGGAAGATCGTTCCATTGATATTTGGGCTTATAATTTAGAAACTGTGCTGGCAGAAAAACTGGAAACCATTATTACCAGAACCACAACCAATACTCGTATGAGAGATTTCTACGATATTTTCATTTTAGAACAGCTGCATGGAACCACGCTGAACCCGAAAATATTACATGATGCGCTTCTGGCAACTGCTCATAAACGGGGATCGGAGAAGTATCTTAACCAAGCTGAAGAAGTTTTTGACGAAGTGGAAAATGATTCGGTTATGCAAAAACTTTGGGAGGCATACCGTAAAAAGTTTTCTTATGCTTCTGATCTGGAATGGGATGTGATTATGAAAGCAATTCGCAGGTTATATAATCTTTGCGAGAAAGGCATCGGCTTATGAAAAAGCATGGACACTATTGTAAAGTTTGTGGCGAATACAAAGCCAACGAAAAATTTTCAGGCAAAGGTCATGCATCCCACATTTGTAAATCCTGTGCTTCGCTACCAGCAGAAAAGCAGGCTGAACTGATGACACTGAATCGTCTTTTGAATCTTCCATGGAGGCTATCGAAAAAGCAGTTGTCCTGGCTGAAAAATCGACTAAAGGATAGGCGGCCTGATGTCCGTGCACTGGCGCAAGCGCAATATGAAATGAGATTTCCACCAAGACACTTAGAAGAGGATGAGTTCAATTTTTTCGATGAGGAAAGTTTTATAGAATAGTGAAAGCGGGGCTGTCGGGAAATAGATAGTTCCAAACAGGGGTTTGTCTGGAAACAACATTTCAAGTTTACCAGAAGATAATAAAGGCTTGAGGTAATATTTGCTGAAGTGAGAACGACTGGAAACATCAATATATGCTTGCATTTCATCTCGACTTTTAGGGTCTGCACAAAATTCCAATAGCAAGTTTTGCTTGCTGATCACAGATGTATCATGTGTGGCATCATGTGCTGTATCATGTGCGGAAGCACCGCACATGATGTAGTTTACATTTTTCAAGATGCCCCTGAAATCTGTTGCTGTCGAGAAAAATTCAGGTTTATATATTTCTGAATATCCTGGTAGTTTTTCAGTCTCACTGCCGATTTATTTGTTGGACTATCTTTCAGCGAAATTAACTGATGAGTTTGGAAAAGGTTTTGACAAATCAAATATTCGCAAGATGAGGCAGTTCTACTGTACATTCCCAATTCGAGACACACTGTGTCTTGAATTGAGTTGGTCACATTATCGCCTTTTGATGCGTGTAGCAGATGAATAGACACGAACCTTTTATGTGGAAGAATGCTTAAGGTCTGTGTAGAGCGTCCGACAGTTAGAACGGCAGATCAGAACGATGTACTATCAGAGAATAAATAAGAGCAACAGGGTGTCGAGATTTTCCCCGATACCCTGTTACTCTATCTCATAATCGTCGCTGTCATTTGCTTCACCTGTTGTGCAGGTAAAGCACAGGTTGCTACCAGTGATGGCACTTCCCGCCGCCCAAATCGGCGCACCACAGATCATACATTTTGCACCGTTTTTCTTGGCAGTAAGTGTGTCATTCAGCATTTTTACCAGTTCCTTTTTTCGATAGCCTTTATTATTCTTCATGACCATACTGGCAAACGCTTCAACAGAAATTGGTTGCATTATTGGGTTCTACCTCCTTAAAATATTTGGAAAATTATGCTTGTGTTTTCGGGGTTAGGCGGTCATATTGGATGATGGTCTCTCCGGTAGTTAAATTCTTTTTTTCTTTATAGAGCATGGTATAGCGCGGCTGTCCCTCTGTGTAATCTTTCTTTTCTTTCGGGAAGAAAGACCGACAGAAATAGTTTCCGGTGTCCTTGTGTTCTGCAATAAAAATGTAAATATCGCTGTTTTCCAATGGAGTTGATAATAAATAGTCCGCTTCAATTAAAGAGAACTGATTCAATTTTGCATTGTAACGGAATACCAGACGGTTATCGTCCAGGAGTTGTTCAATCAAAGCCAACGGTTCAAAGCGATTTTCAATTTGAGGCAGATAACGGCTTTTCGCTAAAGTCTCATAGGTGGTGCTTCCAATTATGATTTCATCAAATACAGAGCCACGATTTTGTTTTGCTATTCGCAAATCTTTTAGTTTTCCAAGCCCCATCAGATGATGAAAGTCCAATTTGGAAAAGCCAATTACTAACTCTGCGGTTTTTCCCTTTCGGCCAATAATAATTCGATACTGTATCTCCAATAATTTTTCAAATGCTTTTGCACACTTTTGTAATTTATCCATAAAACCTCTCTGTCCATAAAGAAAGCCGCCCTGCAATGCAAGGCGGCTTTGAGCATTTTCTTTCGGCTTTGCAGCCTACTCCGGTTTGAGGTTACTGCACAACCCCTACTGAAAGCTCTGCATAACAAGGCATCCCGGTACGCTATTATGCTTCAACGCTTTGGCAGACACACGCCGTTGCCCACCTTGTACTATTATTATATGCAACTTTAGAAAATATGTCAATCCCCATGAAAAATCAAAAAATATCTTCTCGGAGTATGAGAAAGGAGGTCCCTTCTATGGCAACCACAAGAATCATGCCGCTTCATGTCGGCAAGGGCCGCACAGAAAGTCGGGCGATCAGCGACATCATCGACTATGTGGCCAACCCAAAGAAAACAGATAACGGCAGACTCATTACCGGCTATGCGTGTGACAGCCGGACTGCGGATGCAGAGTTTCTGGCTGCCGACCTGCTGGCGCAGGGCGAGCATGGCCCGGACAGCGTAGTTGTTTTTGTCACTACATCAGAGGCGTTATTGGAGCAGGTGGATGCGGAAGTGGAACGCCAGGCCGCCCTGCTGAGCCGCGGATCCATCATCCGGGAGGTGCTGGACAAGCATGCCTACGGTTTTCTGGTTTCTTCCATTCAGGAAGGGGTGGAACTGGTTAATGCCTTTGCGCCGGAGCATTTGGTGCTTGTCACTCGGGATGAAGAGGCCGTACTTAATGGCATCAGGACGGCGGGCGCCATTTACGCAGGCTCCCTTTCTACTGTAGCCTGCGGGGATTTTCTGGCGGGTCCCAGCCATACGCTGCCTACCGGCGGCGCCGGCAAGTCTTTTTCCGGCTTGCGGGCGGACCAGTTTCAGCGCCGCACCAGCGTGGTGCGCATGGACCGGGATGCCGTGCTGAACTCCGCCCCGTATGTGGCGGAGTTTGCCCGGGTGGAGGGGCTGGACGCCCACAACCACTCCATTCAGGTTCGCGCCGCCCGCGTGAACCGGTAATCCCGGAATTTTCCTCAATGCTCTCCATGATGCAACAGCAGGGAATCAGGGAACGGTTGCCCGTTGCAGAAGATCTCCTTGTTGCCGGACATGGCTATATGGGCGTTTCCCGGCATCATGGGGGTGGAGTGGGGGCCGTTGCTGAGAGCATGGTAGTCGGCTTGCCGACCCGTTTGCGAGATTTGTCGGGATGGAACGCTCATCGGATGGGCGGTTTCATCCATTTGCTCGGAAATCCCGCGTAATCGTTTCACCGTATTCCTCATGTTCAAGTCCCTCATCCGCACGTTTGCCATTGTGGCGGCCTTCATCGCGGGGTACATGATGCCCGGCCTGCATGTGTACAGCTGGACATTCAAGTGGATGCTGGTAGTAATGCTGTTTGTAACCTTTCTGGGCATCCGCTTCAAACGAATGAAGCCGGAACGGGCTCACTGGCTCCTGACGGGGGCTAATCTGATGGTCGCCCTGGCGGCATGGGGTGTGTGCCGCCTTGTTTTTGGGGATGGGTATCTGGCACAGGCCGCTTTTTTCGTAGGCATCATGCCTACAGCCACGGCGGCTCCCGTGGTGATGGGGCTGCTGGGAGGCAGCGTGGAGTTTATGCTGACCGCCCTTTTGCTAATTAACGGTATTATCTGCACCTTGCTGCCTTTCATCCTGCCGGCGGTTGTTGGGCGGGGCGGTTTTGAGATTTATCTGAACGTGGCCCAGAATATTTCCTTGGTAATGTTACTTCCCCTGGCTCTGGCATTAGCGGCGCGGCGCTTTTATCCTCGCGCCATCGCGTGGCCCAGGAAGTTGAAAGACGTCACTTTTGGCATTTGGGTGGTGATTCTGGTTTTGATAGCCGCAAACGCCTCTTATGATATTTCCTCCCGTGAGGGCATTTCGGAACGTGTTTTGGAACAGATTGGCGTGATTGCCCTGCTGGTTTGCGGGGTCAATTTCGGGTTGGGATATTTGCTGGGGGGACACACGCGCGCTGCGGAGTGCAGCCAGGCATTAGGGCAGAAGAATACCACCCTGTCCATTTATCTGGCTTTGACGTATGCCAGCCCCATTGCCGCTCTGGGCCCCACGTTTTATGTACTGTGGCATAATTTATGGAATGCCTGGCAGTTGTACCGCGCGTCCGAACGAAAGCGCAGGGATGGATGAGGAAGGGGGCATCCAGTGCGGCGGAAGTCCCCGGCAGAATTATGGGGATTTCCATGGTCGGAAAAACGGGAGGGAGGGTTCTTTTGAGCCGGTTCCCAGTGACGGCCGGCAGACTGTTGAAGGTTCTTTTTTATCCACTTTCAGGAACGGCAGAGGAGTTCTCCCCGAGCAAAAAGCTTGAAATTCGGGGAACGCCCGGTAACGTTATGCACTTGTTATGCAGGCGTCTTCTCCTTTGCCCCCTCTGTCTCCGCGTACCAAGTGGCTGATTGCCCTGTGCTTGTGCGTGCTTGTGATGCTGCTGGAGTTCCTGACGTACCACATGGCGTACCGCATCGGCTATGATGAAGGGATGCTGACTACTCCGCCGGTGGTGGTGCAGAAAAGCGATGAAAAGGCCATGCAGAATTTGTCCCGCTTCATGGCGGATGTTTTTGCTTCGCGCGAGAGCCTGGCCGGCATTCTGGACAACCGGGAGGAACGCCTTGCATGGATCAGGGATCCGGAACTGCGGACAGAAACGGCCTGGGGCCTCACTCGGGAGCTGATTAGCCGGGGTGGCGTCGTTCCTGCTCTTCCTGCGGCCAGGGAATTAATTGACGCCGGATACGCCGCCGGGCGCTATCAGGTATGGGCTCCCCGTGCGGATGCCGTGGCAAAGGCTCTGTTGGCGGAGCACCAGTACACTTCCGCCTACGATTATTTGAAAACCGCTGAGGAGGGATATGAGAAGGAAGGAATGGCTGAGCCGCTGGTGCGGACGCTCCAGACCATGAGTTCCATTGACCAGATGCTGAACAGGAATGAACAGGCTAATATGTTGCTCCAGCGTGCGGTGGATGCCGCTGCACATCTGGGGCCGGATGCCCTCCCTGTCAGGTCCAGGCTTTTAGCCGCCCAGGGAAGGCTGGCACGTACTACGGGGCGCATTCCGGAATCGCGCGAGTATTTCAAGAAGGCTCTGGCTCTTTGTCCTCAGCCGGACAAGACCACTGGAGACTTGGCCCTGGCCAGCATCAGCATGGGGGAGGCCATGTTGGAAGCCGGCAGGAAGGATGAGGCACGGGAATTGTTTTTAAAGGGCCTTTCCGGCTCGGAAAATGCCTCTTACCTGTTGAATGACTGCCTCAATGCCCTGCGCGGTCTGGCCCGTATTTCTACGGAGCAGGGGAATTATGAGGAGGCCCTGGCTTATCTTTACCAGGCGGAAGGCGCTGCCCGCGGCGTACTGCCGGCGGACCATGCCTTTTGGGCCGGGTTGTATGATCAGAGAGGGTGGGTCAACATCTTGCGCAAGGCCTCTCCGGAAGCCCGGGCGGATTTTTTAAAGGCCATTGCCAACAGCTCGGCTTCTCCCGTCATTTCCGCCCAGTCCCGCGAAGGGCTGGGCAAGGCGTGGCTGGATGCCGGGGAGGGGGGCAAGGCCAGGGAGAACCTGGAAAAGGCCCTTCAGTTGCGGAAGTCCCATTTCGCCTCGGATCTTCTGTCCCTGGGCCGCGTATATTATTCCTTGGGACTTGCCAGCGATATGGCGGGGGACAGGGAGGGCGCCCTGACTGCCTATGCCGGAGCGGTGGATTCTCTGCTGAAATGCGTGGAGGGGGCGGAACGCAGGGATTTGCTGGTTCAGTCTTATTTGTGTAAGGCGTACGCTCTGTGTGACGGAGAACAATGGAAGGAGGCGGCAGAGGCTTTTGAGGCGGTTCTTCCCATGCTGGAGGGGGAACAGAGGTCGGAGAATTACAAACAGCTTGGACGCTGTTATGACGAACTGGGCATGAAGGAGAAAGCGGATGACTGCTGGAAGGAATCCGGTTTTCCCCGGGTGCGCATGGCATCCCCCGGGCGCAGACCCTCCGTGAACTCCAGATCTTCACGGAGGTAGGATGCGAGGGGCTTCGTAAGACGTTGCGAGGCGTTTATTTTGCTTGATTTGTGCCGTCTTTTTGGCTCAATGCCTGCATGAGTTCCGAGCGCCATTTTTCCAGTAAGCCCTACCGCCCCGCACGCAAGAAAAAGTCTTATTGGAAGCCGGTCCTCTTTTTGCTCCTCCTGGGAGGACTCTGGTTCGGCTACATCCAGTACTGGCCTACGATAGAAGGGTGGTTCAAGCCGACCATTCATGAGGTGCACAGCCAGACGCAGGCCATGGGGCATTTGCAGGATATGCTGGCTTCATGGAACGGTTCCGATGCAGAGCTGGCGCAGATGGCAGCCTCCGTGGACAAGCAGGTGGAATGGATGAATTCTCCCGAAGCCAGAGATTCCTTTGCATGGCTTCTGGCGGTGGAAATGGACCGGCGCGGCATGCTGAAAGAATCCGAACCTATGTTGGCTGCTCTTCTGGGAAAAAAGCTGGCTGCTTCCTCCTCCATGACGGCGGAGGACAATACCCGCCTTCTGGGCGTCAGCCTGAACTGGGCGCGGGAATTCGCCCGCCGCAAGCATGATGCTGTGGCGGAAAAGCTTTATGAAGTGATTTTGAAAAATACACCGGAAGACCAGGTTTCCATCCGTTTAGCGTGCTTGGAGCCATTAATCCATTATGCGTACGACCAGGCCAGGTTTGAGCGTTTTTCCGCGTTGTGCAAGCAGGCTGTTTCTCCTGTCATGAGGAGCATGCTGAATAAACCGGAGGATGTGAAGAGCATGGTGAAAATCCTGTTGCTTCAGGATACTCTGCCAGACAGGACCACCGGGTTGCCCGGTGGCACGGGGAGTGCGATTGCCCGGGAGCTTCTTACTAAATTCCGCCTGACCGCCAATCCGGACATGGGCCGCATTATTCTGAATGAACTGAAGATGCCGCTGAACACGCGCCGGAAGTATTCCCAGGAGGAATTGAAGGCCATGGCCGACCAGCTGGAAGCGGCTCTGATCTGCTTCCGTGCAGCTGAAACGGAGATGGACTGCACGCCGGAGACAATGCTTGCCCTGGCACGGGTAAGGATGCAGATGGGGGATTTGAGAGAAGCCTCCCGCCTGCTGTCCCGTGCAGAAGGGGCTGCCATGACGCTTGGCGTGGATGCTCCCCGTATTTTGAGCGGCTCCAGCCTGAGCCAGGATATTGCGTCCATGCGGTCCCAGCTTGAAAAATACAGCCAGGCAGAGGCTTTGGTGAAACGGGCTTATGAAGATGTGAATGTTGCCGCAGCTTTCCTGAAGGCGCGGGATTACGATCAGGCGGTAAAGTATCTGGAACAGGCAATGAAAGTGGCTCGTGAAAATACCACGTTTGTTCAGGCACTTCAGCCGGTCATTCTGAATCTTCAGGCGGAGATAAGCGCCGGCAGGGAACAATGGGCTCTGTCGGAGTCCCAATATGGAAAGTTGATTGCGGAGTGGGATGCGTTGACTCCGGAAGATAAGGAAAAACTCCGGAATAATCTGGCCTCCATCCAGTTGGGAGAGCTTTACAATGAAATTCACCGCAACTGGGCTGGTGTGTGCCTCAAGCAAAAACGAACCACAGAGGCCCGCAGGGTGCTGGGGAAGATAGGAGAGGTTCCGGCTGAAGAACCGGAGAGGCCTGCCTCGCGCCGACGCCGCAGATAGCAGACCCTTCCTTCAGTTAGGCCGTTCCTTTTTTGGAAAGGAAAAGTTATCCATTGGCAGATGCCGGAGGGGCTCAGAGTTCCCAGAAGCCGGTCGGGAGCTTGACTAAAGCGGGATACCTGCGGTCAGCTGCGTGAGGCTGAAGGGGCTTTTTAAGGAAATGTGCCGCTTTAATCCCTTGACGTCATCAAAGAGCTTTGGCACAGGTTCCGTTTCCCTGTATCGACGGATACCCGGCATTCCGGAGAGAAAGAATGGATTTTAGGCCTTCAACAAGTTATTTGTCTCTTTTTGGGGCAAATGTAACGTTTCCGGTATGATCCATATTCTCAAGCAGAGCTGAAAAACAGCTTCTGCAGAACCTTCAGCTGCGGACTTTGGCTTTCTGTCTTACATGGCTGAGAGCCCTTTTCCCATGAACCATTTTTTCACGGCGGTCAGCTGCGGATTGACGGCGGGAGCGCACAGTATATTTTGCGAAAATTTGGCTAACCGTAAGGTTGCCCTGTTCGAAAAGTTTGAAAATATTATCTCTCACCCTCATGGCTTCCTGAAGCGCTGCGTCAGCGCCCCCGTATTGAGAATCGGAGAAATAACGGGTGAATAAACGCTTGTTCTTACAGATCGCCAACCGATAGCCCTGAAAGGCCGTTGTTTCGTAAGTGTAACGGGTGATGTTTTTACAAGGCATATGAACAGAAGTTATGGGACCGGGTGATAGAAGCAGTGATAAGCTTCTATTAGAATAGGTTCCATTTCCTGTAAAATCCAGAAAAAACACAATTTGTTAGATTGAGTGCAAAAAATGCACTACTAGATGCTTGTGCACAGGTTATTGTGGCGTGTCATCCCTGACATAAAAACAACCGTCGGAAACACGGATTTTCAATTTTTCCCCTGCATGCACCTGGTTTGTCTGCCGGATAAGCTGCTTATCCTGGTTTTCTACCAGGGCATATCCGCGGCGCAGGGTCTGTTCCGGGCTGTGTGCTTCAAGACGTGCTTGAATAAGAGTGAGTTGTGAATATAAATCCGTCATGCGGGAGGCGGCTGCATGGGATAAACCGGCCTGAAGGGAAGCCAGAAGCTGTGTGCGCTCCCGGTTCCTGTGGGCGGGGTGGCGCATTTGCAGCTGATGTTCCAGTTTGTTAATATGCAGCGTGTTATGAAAAACTCTCGTGGTTGCGGCATTCTGCAGGGTTTCTTCCATATCGTCCAGGCGCTGGGAATAAGGAGAGAGCAGGGAATACGCATCCAACAGCTTCCCCCGCAGGTAAACATCCAGTTTCAGCTTGGAACGCAAGAGGGAATGCCGAGCGGATGCATGAAGAGCCTGTTCCATTCTGGACAGCTTGCGGAGCCATTCAGGGCCGTCCGGTGTGGCCAGTTCTGCGGCTGCGGTGGGAGTGGGTGCGCGCAGATCCGCCGCAAAATCGGCAATGGTGAAGTCCGTATCATGACCCACTGCGGAAATCACGGGAACGGTACATTCGTAAATGGCGCGCGCCACCGTTTCCTCATTGAAATTCCACAAATCCTCAATGGAGCCGCCTCCGCGTCCTACAATGAGCACGTCCACGGGCGGGAGACCGTTGAAGGGCGCTCCGGACCAAGCGCGCACGGCTGCGGCTATTTCGTGCTCCGCTCCTGCCCCCTGCACGCGTACGGGCAGCAGATAAGCCTTCACCCACGGGGCGCGGCGTTCCAATACGTGCCGTATGTCCTGGATGACGGCGCCGGTGGGGGAGGTGACGATGCCGATGGCGCGGGGGAACGTGGGAATTTTCTTTTTGTGTTCCGCGTCAAACAACCCCTCGCGCTGGAGTTTGGCTTTCAACTCCAAAAAGCGAGTCTGCAAATCTCCCTGTCCTGCAGCTTTTACCTGCCTGATGACCAGCTGGAGTTGCCCCCGGTCCGGGTATACGGTGGCGCTGCCCAGGACATGGACTTTCATCCCTTCCTGGAGCCGTATGGGGCATTTGGAAGCCGCTGCCTTGAAAAAGGCGCAGAAAATTTCCGCTCCCTGTTCCTTCAGGGTGAAATAAACGTGGCCGCTGGTGTGATGCTTGACGTTGCTCAGTTCTCCCACCACCCACTGGGTGCCCACAGCGATGCTGACCGTGTCTCTCAGGCGGTAAACGAGCTGTTTGACTGTGATGGGTTTGGGCGCGGCGGGCGTTTCCTCCGGGAATTCCATAAATTACGGTTCAAAGGGGATGTTCAGCGCTTCATACGCCAGCATCCTGCATTGCTTGATATCCAGCTTGCCGGATGGGAGCACCGGGATGCGTTCTACGGGAATAATCTCCTTGGGGCACCAGAGGGCCGGCAGCCCCTGGTCAATCAGGCCGTGCCTGATGAGGGTGCGCGCCTGGTGCACGTAATCCGTCACCAGGGTGGTGAGCAGGGCTACGGCCTCCCCTTTTACGGGGTCCGGAATGGTGACGACGGCTATCCGCCGTTCTTCGTCCGCCGGATCCAGATTCCAAATGTTCATAATGGCTGCTTCCAGGGCTTCATGAGGCACCATTTCCCCACCTATTTTGGAAAAGCGGGAAATGCGTCCTTCAATCTTCAGGAAGCCGAATTCGTCTGCGGAACCTATGTCTCCGGTTTTTAGCCAGCCGTCCACGAAAATATCGCGATCCGTCTCCGGACCGCCCAGATAGCCGGGAAAGATGTTCGGTCCTTTCAGCCAGATCATGCCGGAAGTAGTGATGGGAACCACGCGTCCCGTGTGAGGGCTGGTGATGCGTATGGCGATTCCGGGAAGGAGGGCTCCTACGGAACTCTTTTTCATGCCGGGAATGAAGTCTCCGGCGGCATTGGATGGCGCCGGGTCAATGAAGTTGACGGAACAGACGGGAGAGGCTTCCGTCAGGCCGTAGCCTTCGCATGGAATGATGCCGAATTTTTCCCGGAAAGCGGCGGAAAGGTCTTCCGGCAGTTTTTCCGCGCCAACGATCAGGTAGCGGACGGTTTTAAAGGTGTCCGGTTCGCAGCGTTTCATGAAACCGCGCAGGAAGGTGGGCGTGGTGACTACCAGACTGATTCCGTACTGCTTGATAAGGGCTCCCAGCCGTTTGGCCTCAAGAGGGGATGGATAGGTGACCATGTCGTACCCGCCGATCATCGGATACCATAGCCCGATGGTGATGCCGAAGCAGTGGAATACGGGCAGGCTTCCCAGAAACCTGCTTTGCGGTTCCAGCGTAATGCGGGAGGAACATTGAGAGATGTTGGAAAGAAGGTTGTGGTGGGTCAGCGGCACGCCCTTGGGTTCCCCGGAAGAGCCGGAAGTGAACATCAGCACGGCTTCGTCCGCGCCTGTAGGTGCGTCCAGCCCCAGTTTTTTAATCATGAACCCCGCTGTCAGGAATTTGATGGCGAGGCCCCAGCGTTTGGCGGAACCTTTAAGCAGGGGAATTTCCCGCTCCATGAGGATCAGATCCCGCTGGGGGGGCCACGGGAAATTCTGGAGCTTTCGCATGAAGGTATCCGCAGTAATAAACCAGTCCACGCCGGATTGCTTTACAGAGCTGGCAAAGGCTCCTTCCGAGGCGGAATAATTGAAATTCACCGGTGTTTTCCCGGCGAACAGGCAGCCCAGATTGGCTATGGCCGCTCCCTTGCCCGGCGGAAGAATGATGCCGACCCGGCGATTCGAGGTAATTTTTTTCAACCTCTTGGCAAAGGCTACGGAAATGGCCAGTAGCTGACCGTAAGTCAGCGTAGTGTCGTCAATGCCGTCGATGACCCGGCAATCGGAATGAAGTCTGAGGCTGCGGAAAAGGAGGGCGGACAGGGAACCGTGGAGCTGAGGCAGCGTGGCGTATGCCTGGGCGGAACATTCCAGCCACGCGGAGGTCAGGCGTGCTGCCATCTCGGCCCCGGGGGCCAGTTTGGGGAGAATATGTATCTGGATGTCCGCCTGGGCGTCCGTATCGGCCTCCGCATCCAGCACGGAGTTCGTGTAAAAACCGGCATAGACCGGTACGGGGGAGATATGCAGGGCTTCCAGGGCCTTGATGACCCGCGGAGGAATTTGGCTGATGGAACCTTTCACATGGGAGACGGGACCGGGTAGAAATACTACTCTTCTGCCTTCGTTAATGCGTTCCATGATGGCGGAACGCAGCGCGACAGGGTCGCTGCCTCCAGCCTGGAACAGGATGCCGTCCGCTTTAGTGGATTCCAGATGGGAGGCGGTGGCCGTATCCGGGGGGAGACCTTCTTCCACCAGGTAAGTCATGCGGTCCCTGCCCAGTTCTTTTTCGAACATCAGTAGGGTTTTATAAGATACTTTGTTGAAGATCAACAGATCACCTGAGTCGGATAAATTGGAGGAACCAAAAATGGCCATGGGAAAAGGATAAAAAATTTGCTTGAAGCATTTTAGCAACTTGAAGAGCCGGGAGCAAGGAGGAAAGGTGCATTCCCGGTTGCTTTTCCTTTATCCGGACAGGTCTTGGAAGTCTTTCCCCTCTCGGTACGTTTTTTATGGGAAGAGTGTTGTTTTTCATGGGATTGCCTGGATTTGGCGTTATCTCCTGCGAAGGAGTTTCCGCAAACCAGCTGTTCCGATATTTACTTACTGATGAATGGGCCTGGTAGGCAGCAACATCTTCGGACGAGAAGCGCTGGCGGAAATCCGCGTAAACGCGGCGCAGGACCTGGGAGACCGGAGAGGGGAAACGAACGTCTCTCTGCTGGGCAACCCCGGCTTCGCGCAAAGCGTGAGGGGGGCGAAAGTGGGAACGACGGCGCTGCAGCTGGGAGCCGGACTGAGCGTGCCGATGGGAACGAAGAGAACTATCTTCGTGAAGGGGAACGCGGACATCCGGGACGGGGCTGCTCAGTAAACGGGACGTATCAGCTACTGCTACGATTTCTGGTCTTTGCTCCGAACTTGTTGCGGGCAAACAATACACCCTCTTTTTCTATGTATGAAAGGTGAAATTCACGAAAGGTGTTATTTTGCTGCATCGTTTGTTCAGGAATGGGGAAGGGATGAAAAATAATTTTTGCGTCCATTTTTATTTTCATGTGAAATGTTGCATTGCGGATTAGCAATCCGCAGAAGCATTATCCAGAAAATAGACCAGAATCAGATATTTTTGATGTTTATAATGAAAGAGATATGGAATGTTTTTTTTGAAAAAAATTCTGAATTGGATATTAAGAAGATGATGATTTCCGGGTATGCAACAGGCATTGGATCAATGTTGAATATTGACGGCGGATTGCTAATTCGGTAATAGCTATATATTGCAAACAGCCAATCAGGACGGCTGGATAGCTTTATTATTTACCCATATTTGCAAGTTATGAAGTTACGTCTACCGCTCAAGTTGTTGTCCGCCTTATTGCCGTTTTATGCCATATCCGGTTTTCATGTGTTCGCTGCTACGGAGTGGGACGGCAGCAGATATTCCGGTAATATCTATACGTGGGTAGGGAGTTCGTCCAATGATTTTCATAACGGCGGCATTGTCCTGACCAATCCGGATGGAACATACGGTCCTGTCAATACGAATTGGGGTTCCGTTTCAGAGGAGGGGAGTATTTGGAACCTTTTTGCCAATGAAACGGGACTGTCGCAATATAACACATTGCGCTTTGTCGCATCAGGCACGGAAGTGGGCGATGTCACCGTATCGGCGACCAATAAAAATCCATCCTGCTCCTTTACGCCATTTACCATGGGGGGATTGATTGTGGAGGAAGGGGCATCAGGGTTCTCCCTTGTCCCGAACAATAATGCCCGGAGGACTCTTATACTGGGGAGAGCGGGTACGGAAGAGCCGGTATTATTTACGGTTCGTGAAGATTTTTCCCTGGGTTCTTCCTCCAATGCATGGGGCCCGGTTAATGTGAATGCAGACTGGAATGTCCTTGTGGCAAATGGCAAGACGCTGAATGTTTACGGGGCACTGAATTCTTCCGGCCGGACCATTACGGTGGGCGGGGAAGGATTCAGCGGTACGTTGGTTTTAAACAATGCGGCCAATGCATCCATGACTGCTGAATGGGTCATCACCTCCGGCTCTACTGTAAGGTGCATGAATAATTCCGCTTTGGGAAGCGGCCTTGTTACGCTGGATGGGGGGACGCTTGATTTTAACTCGCAAACGATCGGATCAACCATTACGTTGAACATGAGCGGGACCGGGACATTGCAGAATGTGACAGTTGATGGAGCAATTTTATCTTATACGTCTTCATCGGGAAATGATGGGATTACTGCTTCAAATACCACGTGGACGTCCGGGAAGATAGATATTGGGCGTTTGTTGCAGGGATTCAGTGCCGAAGGTTCCAATACCGTTGATTTAGGAAGCAACCTCGGCGCGAATTTTACCGTTACGGGCTTAGATACAGGGCAATATAGAATAGAAGGCAGCGTGCTGACGATAAAAGACGGGGCGATATCC
>OMGJ01000125.1_pt1 | contig 54167 bp, 49 predicted proteins | sample 1645811 | NCBI WGS metagenome assembly OMGJ01 (sample SAMN05578589, study PRJEB25193) | human gut metagenome | biome: Human Microbiome; feature: human-associated habitat; material: feces | host: Homo sapiens | place: USA:Birmingham | reverse complement strand
CCCACTGCTTATTGCTTTTCGCAATTGAAGCAGGGGACTTACTTGATTCGGTTAAGATAACACATTATTTGCAGAGCTCTGCCACAACCTGATTAATCACCTTTCCGTCTGCTTTTCCCTTCATATCAGCCATAACAGCCTTCATAATCTGACCCTTATTTTTCGTTGCGATCACATCTGCAAATTTTTCTTCCAGATATGCTTTTACCTCTGCTGCATCCATCTGTTTTGGTGCATATTTGGCAATTACATCATATCTTGCCTGGTATTCAGCCTTCAGATCCTCACGGCTTTCCGGACAGGTATCCAGCTGTTCTTTCACAGTTTTCAACTCTTTCAGAATAACTCTGTCCACCAGATCACTCTTAATCTCATCACGGCATCCCTCATCGATCGCTACCTTCTTTACCGCAGAGATCAGAGAGGAGACTGCTTCTTTTGTTACTTTATCTTTGGCTTTCATAGCTGCAACCATATCTTTTCTTAATACTTCTAATTCCATTTTATATTCCTCCTCGTTTTTTCTAGTGATTCCATATCGTTCTACTGCTGCACAGTCAAATGCGCCTGCATTCCTGATATTTTTCACTCAAATAATAATTCTATTCATCAGCATACCACGATTTATCTGAAAATCCAATGCTAATTGGCATGAAAATTAATTTTTTAGTCCCCGCTTCATCGTGTTCTCCAGTTCCTCCATTTGTCCCAGGATCAGTTTCTGTCTGTCATCAAACAGTAGTCCCTTGTTGTGACGGTAATACTGGTCAGAACCATTTTCCCGGATAAACCAGATACTGTAAAAGTTTGCATTCAGTTCCGTAATAAATGCTACCATTTCCTGGCTATCACCAAAGGCAGCTTCCATAAAATCAAAAACATTCTGAAGCGTCTGAGAGATATATTCTGTCTGAGTTTCCAGACTGTCAGCCTCCGTTGCAAAAGCTGTTTTTGCCCGCTCATAGGTATCTTTTTCTGAAATTTCAACAGCTTTATTATTCTCTGTTTTATCTTCAGAACCAGTTTCTCCCCTCAGTTCTATCCATAATTTCTCAAGAAAATCCACTGTACGGATAAATACTTTTTCTTCATTTTTAGTGAGAAGCTCAGATTTTTTTGTAGTCTGAAAATCATTTTCTGCCTTTTTATAAATGGATTCCAGCGTCATTTCCGGAAGGTTATCTCTGTATTCTGTCATGTAACCATAGAGCTTTGTCACATAGGCATCCATAAAATAACAGTCTGCAAATAACTGGCTGAGCTTTCCGTTCAGCAGACCAACAATACTCAGATGCTCATCCAGTGAAGCATTGCGGATCTTACCCAGAGTGATCGGTGTCCATTTACCCTGAAGCAGATCCTCCACTGCATAGTCTGTCTTATACTTATTGCATAATGCCAGATATGCGGCAAAATCTTTTGCGATCATTGGATGCTGGATATACTGATATACCACCTCTCTGTCCACTTCTTTATCCAGTGTTTCATATACCTGTATCAGCCTAGAAAGATCTTCCCAGCCTCTGGCAGTGGCAAAAATCCGTCCGTCTACTGTGTTCTCCATTCTGTAGAAATTCTTTCTGCGAAGTTCCAGATAAGAGATCACAGCAGGGTGGATCCCCTGCTCATAGGCATATTCTTTCCATACTTCAAAGTCTGGCTGCACATCAATCCTCTTGATTCTGTCAAGAGTTACCACATCAAATTCACGGACAGATTTATTGTATTCCGGCGGGTTTCCTGCTGTCACGATCACCCATCCCTCCGGTACTTTCTGATTGCCAAAGGTCTTTCCCTGAAGAAACTGCAGCATCATAGGCGCCAGGGTCTCTGATACACAGTTGATCTCATCAATAAAAAGAATCCCTTCTTTCAGGCCTGTCTTCTCCATCTTTTCATAGACAGAGGCAATAATCTCACTCATAGTATATTCTGTGACAGAAAAAGTCTCCTGACCAAAGGTTTTCTCTTTGATAAACGGCAGTCCTACTGCACTCTGACGGGTGTGATGGGTGATAGTATAAGATACCAGACCTACCTTACATTCCCTGGCGATCTGTTCCATAATCTGCGTCTTTCCAATACCCGGTGCCCCCATAAGGAGTATTGGTCTCTGGCGTATGGCCGGGATCAGATATTCTCCAAATTCATCCTTCGCAAGGTATGCTTCTATTGAGTCCTTTATCTCCTGTTTTGCTCGCTTTATATTCATAATATAAATCCTTTCCTGCTGAACACTTCTTACTTTTACTCAGTTTTTTATTTCATTATCTGTCTGGTTTCTCAAAATCATCCTCATCCAAAATCAGTTTCATGGCCCATACCGGCACATCCACATCTCTGTAATTATCCTGCATAAACACAAATGCAGTCTTATACGGCGGCATTTTCTTCGGGTAAATTCCGAATCCGTCTGTAAAATAGATCATCCCTTTCAGGTTATGAAATTCATGCTGTTCCAGCAGTTTGTCCACCCATTCAAATGCAGGCCTGAAGTCTGTTCCGCCATCTCCATACAGTTCCAGATGTTCCATATAGTCTTTCATTTCTTTCCGGGAGGTGATCCTTTTATCTGTGTGGACTTTCTCATCACACTGAATGATGTGCACATTTATTTTTGTAAAAAAGCTCTCACTCTCACTAAGTACACCGTAGGTTTCCTCCAGAAACTTTCTCACCAGTTCTCCTGAACAGGACATGGAAGTATCGATGACGATCACAAATTCCTCTATCTTCTTAACTTCTTTAGATTCCAGTGGTTCGATCAGCGGCATGTTTCCGTAGAGACGCAGACCATAGGTATAGAAATTGTAATCAAAACTGTCATCATCCACTGCCAGTTCTTCATGAAAAACTGCAAATTTCCGCAGGAATTCTCTGTAATCATACCTGCTTCTGTTCTCTGTTTTTATCTGCTCCAGGAAATCTCCGTCCCGCTCACCTGCTTCCTGGGAAAAGGTTTCCAGATCCGTCTCGATTCCATCATTGATCTCCCCCCATTTGCGGCTGAGCATGGGATTCGGTTTCTGATCCGGTTTCTTACTTTCCCAGTATCTGTGGTCATCTGTGCGAAATTCCTGTTCCAGATTTGTAAGATCCTTTTCGTTCAGATTCCATTCTGACAATATTTTATATACTCTCTGTGCGTTGAGGGTTTTTCCCTCTTTTTCAAGGAGACGGTAAGTTTCCCTTCGCAGAAGACTGCGTGAGAAACGGATACTCCGATAGTTCATCCCATCTATCATATGCTCCACTGCAATGTCACAACTCAGATCACGCATACGTTCCTGGATTGTGATTCCATCGTCTGCCCTCTTCTTACCTTCTGTACCGCTCCATGCAAAATGCCGGAAAATACAGTGGAATACCATATGCAGATACCCTCTGTTCACCAGAATCCTATTCTCTCTATATAAGCCTCCCAGCATCTGCGGCTGGAAATACATCACTCTTCCATCCGTTCCAAATCCATGGACCTGACCATCCATCTGATAAGAAAAACTGCTCAGCGCCACATCCAAAAACCGCATTCCCAGATATAATTCATCCCGCGCAGCCCTAAGAATACTGCTGCCGATTTCCTGCAAACGCTCTGCTCTTTCTGCTATTTCCTGTATTTTATCCTCTGGCTGCATCATTATTTTCCTCTATATCTATCACAGTTCAAACCTCTTTTTTCTTAGTATAGTTCTTGTATTCAAAGATTTTTCTGTAGTTTGTGATTGTTCATTTTTCCCCTGCTCTGTCCTGTCAGCTTCCTGACTATTTTGCAGCTTATCCACATCTATACGTTCACTTCCTGCCGTATTATCCACCAGATTTGCTCTTTCATTCATCAAAAATGCGGATACTTCCGTTTCTTTTCTCTTAGATGCACAATCCAACGCAGAATCAATTCCTCCCAGTGTCCAGAGTTTTTGCGAGGATATCACTTCCAATCTGTGCATATCCTCCTGCTTTACCAGATATTCTGCAATATCTCCCAGATTCTTACGGATATATTCCCTGTAGTTCTCCCTGGCTTTCCCGGTCAGTTCATAAGGAAACTCCAATCTGCCAAATGACATATCAACCAGAACTTCCAGCTTATCCATGGCTACCGCCATTTCAAAAAGCCTGTCATATTCCTGATAATTCAGCTCCTTATCATAAAAACACTGCCTGTAATTACTGCCTGATCCATGATATTCCGTATACAAAATACGCGCCGGAGTGTTCTCAACCGCCTCATCATAATGCTCCGGAAATACAAGTCTGGCTTCTTCATACTCATAAAGAAAGTTTACATCTATCCTCTGCCACATCTCGCCCAGCATTTCCTTAACGCCTGACTTCTTTCCCTGTCTCATATGAACAGTCAGCTTCTCCAATGCATGGCAGCCTGTAAATGCACCACAGCCTATCTGCATCAGGCTGTCAGAAAACTCCAGCTTTTTCAGATTCCCGCAGCCATAAAAAATATATCGTCCAATCTCTTTTAAAGTGTAAGGAAAAACAATCTCCTCCACGTCATTTCCTGCCAGAACATGCTCTTCTCTGCCAAACTCAAGACCATCTGACACTTCCCACAGACTGGCATTTTTCAGTTCTTCCTTCTCATCCATATGGCTGGAAAATGCATACGGTGCCGCACTGATCACCAATTTATTCTCTATCATTCCCGGGATCTCAACTCTGCCTTCCATTCCAAAACACCGCAGAATTTCAATCCCGCCAGATTTCTCTCTGTAGTAAATCTTCATTTTCTCATTTCTCCCCGGAGATATTTTTTCTCAAAACACATAAAATCATCCCTGCAAAGTATAATACTTCCCAGGGATTTTTTCCAGACAATATCATATTATGCAAGTATGTTTTTATTTTTTTAGCAAGCAAAAAACTATAAGGTAATTCAAAAATCATTCTCATTTATTTTTTATCGCTTTTTTTCCAGCTGTTACCATGATTACAACACAGACTAGCACATTAACAATGCCAAAAATCAGCATATAATTCCAATTAATAATATATCTTGCTTTGTAGAAAAATAAAATATTCTTTAAAATCCAAAAAGAAACTCCTGTGCTAATCATAGTTCCTGCATATATCAAAACTAATGATAAAACACCATAAAATACTGCTGTCATTACCATCAGCTTATGCAAATCTCTATTAGACAATCCTAATGCTCTCATAATCTTTAGTTCCTTTTTCCAAATATATGTAATATATTTAGTACTATTCACAACGTACAAAAAACTCATTATCATAATTGCCATTGACATCAAAGAAAAAATAAATATTTTTTGATCATAGTTTTTTTCTTCTTGTTCTATTTCAAAAATATGATTAATAAAATATCCACTTTTAATATCTGATACAATATCTGCTAATCTCTTCGTTATCTTTTCCTCATTTTCTCCGCTTATTTTTTTGAGTTCAATCTGATTGTAACAATCAATGCCAGTTATTTTTTTGAATGCATCATTCCCTGTAACAATATCAATTCCCGAGTCATCTATAAAATACTCATTATGTGTTGATACTGCTTTAACCGTTGCTGCTACTTCTATTTCAACAGTATTGTAGTATCTATCATTTTTAAATTTAAAAATATCCTCATTTTCGTAATTTTCCATTCTAGGTACTTTAACTTTTATTTTATCACCAGGTTTAATACAAATATTATCATACCCCCCTCCTCCGTCCATTGATAACCTCACAACTGCTTTCTGACCTGTTTCTATCTCTTCTGGAACTATTTTCCCATCTATAATAAATTCTTGAAGTGAATCCAACATTTGAGAATCATATCCCCAAAGATTAGTTCTTAAGAGAAATGTTCCATCAGACTGTTTTGTACATATTCCACCAGTCATGTCTAATAAACGCCGGTCTTCATTTTCTGGTGCAAAGTAATCCTCATTAGGGTATTGTTTATCATTTAGAACAACAGCACCAAGCGTATAATTGTATGGATGTATTTCACTAATTCCCTCAATTTTTTCCATTTCTTCTACATTATTTGTTGATATACCATTTAAGAGATCCGTATTTCCTATATACACTCTGTAATCCATTCCACTTCCTAAATCAGATTTTATCTTCAATATGTTTTGTTCTTTTATTTGCTCTAAAACATATTGCGATGTTAAAAAAATTACCCCACCAAATGACAATGATACAATAAGCAAAATGAGCGTAACTTTCCTAATTGTTATAAATCTATACATAATACTATAAATCAAATAATTATGCTTTTCAGACAAAATTCTTCTCTTCTTTAATAATCTTGTTTCCTTTTGCCTAATCAACTCAGCAGTATTCAATTTATAAATTTTCTTGACTATTATAAACGTGACAATAATTAGCAGAATCCCCATTAGTGTAAATCCTAGCTTAACCACATCTAAATTTACTTGAAAATCTACAATCGAAATATTACTATTTAAAAAAATTTCCATAAATCTATAGTATACTTTATCTGTGAAGATGTTTCCAAGAATATTCCCTATTATAAATCCAATCAGATATAAAATAAATAACTCTAGAAATATAATCAAAAATAATCTACCTTTTGAACATCCTAAAGCTTTTAATACCCCATAGTCCTTTTCCCTTTTATAAATTGATAAATAATATATGCTATATATCATAAACACGGAAAAAAAGCTCCATACAATAACCAAGTCATATTCATCAAAAACACACCTACTCATCAAGCCCCGGAAATTACTATTATGTTTTCCCAAAGGAACTTTAACTCCTTCACTTTCAAGGACTTCCCAATTTGCTCTAATTTTTGAATCTGCGATACTATATGTATTTTTAAATTCATTCATTTGATTTTGCAAATTATTCTTTTTATGAAATTGAAGATAATACTCGCATTCTGCTTCTGTAAAAAAGGTGGTAAATACATTCATTTCTTTCTTATTTTTATAAAAAGAATCTGATAATAATCCTACAATCATATATTGTTTTCCATCAAATATAATAGTGTGCCCTATATCCATGTCTGTTCCTAAATTCTGCAATACCCATTCTTCAACAATGATTTCTTGTTGATTAGTTGGCATTTTTCCTTTAATTAAATTCATTTTATTCATTCTAAGAAAATCTTGATTACAAGCCTGGAGCTGAATTGGTATAGGCACTTCTGTTGTCGCTATAAATTGTGTTGCTCCAATTTCACAACTATCATCTCTTATAAGTTCTAAATTTTCCCTCTTTCCTCTATAACTATATTCATAATACCCGTTACAACTTCTAGCGTATTCTGATTGACAGTTTCTAATCCCATAAAACAAGTTGCCTAATGAGCTCATCGCACTAACCATCAATATTACTGCCGCTAAAATTGTAATTGTCCTTTTTTTATCTCGTAATATATTCTGCAATACAATCTTCATTTTTCTCCCCCTTGTTCCAACTATTTATGTGAACTTCCAGTAAATTTACGACTAAAGTTGATTCATCCGCATAAATACGGGATTTTCTGTGGAAATATAGGTGAACCAATAGTCGTAAATACATACTAATAAAACCACACCATATTCTTCAAAAAGCTTGAAATTATGGGTATCTATATATTTAGTTGTACAAATCAGTGGAAATTCACAATTTATAAACATTTCCATCACAAATATGTATTGTTCTACATCCCATCTGAGCAATTTTTTCATCATGAGTAATTACTAAGAAAGTTTGATTAAATTCTTTATTACATTGTTTTAATAACAACATAACATCCATTGCCGTTTTGGAATCCAGGTTTCCGGTCGGTTCATCCGCTAATATTACCATAGGTTTTATCGCCAATGCTCTAGCTATTGCAACTCTTTGTCTCTGTCCACCAGATAGTTCACTGGGATAACTATTCCTTTTATCCCATATTTTCAGACTTTTCATAACTCTTTTTATATATTCATGATCCACTTTTTTTACTCTATCCAACGTAAATGGTAAAGCAATATTATCATAAGCATTCAATACAGAAAGTAAATTATATTCTTGAAAAATGAATCCTATATTTCTTCTTCTAAAAATAACCTTTTGCTTTTCATTCAGAGATGTTATATAAGTATCCGCAATTTCTACATACCCCTCATCTGGAGTGTCTATTCCCGCCACAATATTTAGCAATGTCGTTTTCCCTGATCCTGATTTTCCAACAATAGTAACTAATTCTCCCTTTTCTATACAAAAAGACATGCCATTCAAAACATCCACTTTATTTTTACCTGTTCCGTATGATTTTTTTATATTTCTTACTGTTATTAAATTCATTTTCTTATTCTCCTTCAACATCATTTTCTGTTTTTAAATTAAGTGCCCTATAAAACTCATTTTCTTTAAGTAATTCTTTATGTGTACCCACTCCAGCATTTCTACCTTTTTGCAAAATATATATTTTATCAGCATCACTCACAGTTGTTAAACGATGTGCAATAACAAGTAGAACTTTGTTTTTACAATATTTTTTCACAACATTAAGCACTTTTTTTTGGGATACATTGTCCAAAGCTGATGTGGCTTCATCTAATATAACTATTGGTGCATCATAAAGCAATGCTCTAGCAATTGCAATTCTTTGCTTTTGCCCTCCTGAAAGTTTTGCTCCCCTCTCTCCTATAACAGTATCATAGCCATTATCAAAAGCCTTCACAAATTCATCAATTCCTAACTCTTCACATAATTTTTCTATATTTTTATTATCACTTGAATTTCCCATAGTTATATTTTTCCAAATACTTGTGTTGCACAAAAAGATATCTTGTGTTACATTGATAATATTTTTTCTCAAATTATAGAGGTTGTAATTTTTTATATTTTCTCCATTTATCATAATGCTTCCTTTTGATGTATCCCATAGTCTTAATAGTAATTTGGTAACCGTTGATTTCCCACAACCACTTTCTCCTACTAAAGCAATCATTTGTCCTGAATTTGCTTCCAAACTAAAATTATCTAAAATCAATTCTCCTTCCATATAATCAAACGAAATATTTTTGAAATCTATTGTAATTTTTTCTGTATTTTCTATTTTCACTCCATAATTGTCTTGTTTAATTAAAATCGTATAATCTTCAAAATCGTAAATTTTATCTAACGACACTTTTGTTTGTTGAATTTGTGTATTAAAATGTATTAAACTTATACAAGGTCCTATGAGCATTGATACATATTGTGTATATACAATCAACTCTCCTATAGACATTTTCCCTCCAATCACCCACATACCACCTATAATGTATACCATAGCAGTTACAGATGAATTCAATATATTTCCAATTCCACCACTAATATCAACCGTTTTGCGTCTTTCCATATTTGCTTTTATAAATTCTTTTTCTTTTTTCAAAAATCTGCTTATAACACCTCTAGCCATCTTATTTATAATTATTTTATCTATATTCATAGTAAATTCGTCCAAATAAGAAATTCTCTGTCCGTCAATTATTCTCATTTCTTTTGTTTTAAATGCAATCTTTTTTGTAAAGTATAATTGTACAATAATTGCAATAATTTCTGTCACAATAACAATAAACAGCAAAATAGGCTGTATCTGAAATAGTATTATAAATGAAATTGTAGCAGTTAATAATTCTATGATACATTGAAATATCACATCAATTCCAAGCGATTGAACAGCATTTATATCACCATCAAAAATCTTAAGTAATTCACCATTATTCTTGTCTGAATAAAATTTCCCATCTAAATTTATTAGACGCTTTATAAGTCTCTTTTTTATATTGACACTAACCCCCATCGCTAAACCAGTACAAACATAATTTCTAATCAATTCTCCACATGAATAAACACACGCTATCAAAAGATATAAGCCTGACAAAATAAATAGCAATTTAAAGTCTTTATTCATTATGGCTGTGTCAATTATTTCCTTAGTTATTTGCGGTTGAAATAAAGTTGTTCCCATGAGAATTATCATCATAAAAAAAACAAGAAAAACTCTTCTGGGATTGTATTTGATAATTTCTTTTAAATAACGTTTAAAATTAGTATTTTTAATTCTTTTCATTCTCTAAAACCATCCCCTTTACTAAATCCGATATTGTATAAATAGAATAGAAATCATATCTTGATACTGCCTCATATTTTACATTCTCTATTTGATAAAAATTTGCTATTTTTTTTAATAATTCTCCACAATCTTTATACTTTAATCCGATTCTTTCATCAAATAAATTATTCTCGTAAAAAATATGTTTTTTATCAACTTTCAGCTCAGTCATTAATATTTCTAAAATATTTTCATCTACATATCTTGATAATCCATAAAATTCAGGAAATCGCTTACTTTTTCTTAAATGTATATATGAAATCCAATTGTGTCGTTCTGCCTTTTTTACAATCCATTTTTCTATTTCGTGTATTGAACAGCAATTTAATTCTTTCGCTCTTCTTGCTATTATTCCAGTCATTTTTGCACAAGCATAACTATTAGACTTACCATATAACACATATTCTCCATCTAACCCCATATACAGATGTGGATTGTAATCCACTATAATTTCCCTGCACGACTTTCTCTCCCATATCGCTTCTTCATTCTCCAGTATAAACCCTCGAACTCCAATAACACTTTTAAAAGAAGCTGGATAACTATTCTTTTTTTTATTAGAAAAAGAACACACAATAATTACGCCTTTTTCACGATAGTAGTTACAAAGAGATTTAATTTTTTTACTATATGTACCTTCTACAATAGATAAACTTAACGATATAATATCTATTGTTTCCTTTTGCAAATATTCTAATGCACATTCTAAGGTTTCCAAATTAGTTACTCCATATTTATTCATTATTTTAATAATATAAAATTCCACATCTTTACATTCTTTTAAAATAACTGAGGCACATAATGTTCCATGTCCATTATCATCATGAAAGTTTTTCTTAATACTGCATTTTCCTCGTTCACACCATATATGTTTTCCATCATATATATACTTACTAAAATATGAATTGTTAGTGTCAATACCTGAATCTATTATTGCAATTCTTATTTTCTGCATCACTAATCTTACCTTTATCTTACACCATTTACTTTATAAAATAAATTATTCAAAGAACACACGATCTCAGATGGTTTATCATAACTCCCTCGAAATACTCTATTCATTATTCTACAACGCGTATTATCGCAATAACTATAAAAAGAACATCCTAAACATTCTTCAATTTCTCTATCAAACTCCTCATGTATCGCCTTTAATTTGTACTCATCTATACCAGTTTCTATATTCCCCATCTCAAACTCTTTACTTCCCACTGCGGCCATACACGGATATATTTTCCCATCTGGTAAAATATTTATAGAGGTTATTCCTCCATTACAACGTTTATGACATGAAACATCTAACGGTTCACAAACACCCACACTAACTTGATATTTATTTGTGTATTTTTTCACAATCGCTATTTGCTCTCTCAAAATTTCTATATGTTTGTCTGACCATACACTTTCGCAAAAATCGTGTATTGGAACAATAGTCTTAAATCCTATTTTAATCAAACTATATATGTTCTGAGCCAAATCCTGTAAAGTATTTTCATTATAAGTCATGCGAACTCTCATTTCTGGAAATTTCTCTAATAATATTTTACTATTCTTTATTACAACATCATAACTGCCTTGACCATTTGAAAATTTTCTATATAGATTATGAGTTTCTCTTCCACCGTCTATGCTAATAGACATTTCAAATCTATATTGAGATAGAAACTTCATAATTTCTTTATCCAATATCGTACCATTTGTAGTTGTCGAAAAATAAACCTGTCTTCCTTTTAGTTTGCATTCTAAATTTTGTGTAATATAACGCATTATCTTAAATTCAAGTAATGGTTCTCCACCGTGATATGTGATATTTATCTCCCTACTCTTATCTTTTTCATTTTCTAAAATATAATTAATTATTTGATCTGCTTTTTCTTTTGATAATACCAAATTTGCTTTTTCTTTTCCTTCATAGCAATATATACAACTCATATTACATTTTGTTGTTACCCAAATAGCATAATTCATATTCCTATCCTCCTATAAATGTTTCCAAACTCTTTCTTTTAATAACGGAAAAACTATTTTACATTGATAATCCAATGCTTTTTGTGTATTAAAAAATTCTACTGCTCCAGGACATCCCCAACAAAATATGTTAACATTACATTTTTTGCAACGTTCTGCATTTATCCCTTTACTCTTTAACCTCTGAATAATCATATCTAAATGGTTATATTCAACAGTGATATCTTCTATTTTATTGATTTTCAAAATGTTTCCTAGCTTATATGTATTCTCTACATAACTCGGGCATGGATAGATATCACCTTTATAATCAACAAAAATTTCCCTGTTACCCGCACTACAGCATGAAAAGGAAACCTGTTCATCTCGTTCTTTTTGAATAAATGATGTGGGAATATAAACTTGATTGTTTGGCAAGTTAGTAAAAAATTCTTTATTTTCTTCTCCTCGCCCTGTCGGTGAAAAAATTCTGCAATTTGGTCGTGTACCCAATTTATTGTTAAGTTCTATAAAATTCTTTTCCCAACTTTCATTATTATCTGATACGGTCATAGACAATGATATATTTCTAAATCCATTCTTTTGTAGTAATGAAACAGCTGACATTACTTTTCCAAATACACCTCTTCCTCGTACTAAAGAACATGTCTGTTCATCATATCCGTCTAGGCTTATTTCCATCTGATCTGCCACCTGTATTAGATCCTTTACATTATTACAATTTATCAATATTCCATTAGTAGAAATAATAATTTTTCCGTTATAACATTTCCTCAAATATGTAGCTAATTCAATAAAATCTCTACGTAATAATGGCTCTCCTCCACTCAACATAATTGTTTTAGGATTCCATTCAATTAGTTTGTCAAATATATTTTTCATTTCTTCTGTAGTAAGATCATCTTTTTCAGTCATATTACATTTAGCATCAATACAACAATGTATACATTGAAGATTGCATCTATGAGTCATTTCTATCGAAGCCAAAGAGTTTTGAACCTTCTCCACGCTTCCTTTTCTCAATAAAACACCCATTTTACAACACTTTTCCACTAAAGATTCAATATAATTCTTATCACTGGTATCTGCATACTCAATATCTTCTGCTGTATCCTGAACACATATTATATTAAGGATATCCATTACTTCATCAGATATCTTTATCCACTGTCCGTTTTTTCTATTTGCAATAATAACTTGATCCTTATCTCTTAAAAAAACACATGTAGATGTAAATTTATACATAATAGTTTCTCCTCTTACTTAGTTATAGGTTTTAAATTTGTGCAAAAATAAGGGAGAACATTTGACACATTATTCAAACGCTCCCCCTTCCTTTTTAAATTTAATTAGTGCGTCTGCGCTTTGTAGTGACGTGGCTTGTCCCAACGAACACAATCATTTAAGCAATCACCCTGTCCCTCATACTTATAAGAATGGTCAGTATGAGTGCAATTCTCCTGCCCAGCTACAACTACAATTTTTTTGTCTTTGATTTTTTTGATTTTCATTGTAAAAATCTCCTTTCATTTTTGATGCTTTTATTATAATTTTTTCAAATTACAAAAGGATTACAAGATATAATTTTATCATTACAAAATTGTAATCTCCTCTTTTCCTACTAAGATCAATACTACACAAAGATTTCGCTTTTAAGAAAAAAGAATCCCATTTTGCCAATATTTTATGAGACAAAACAGGGAAGATCCCTACAGGATAAAAAGTTATTGTTTTTTTATGCATAAACAACCAAAAAGGACACCTTTTCATGTATAATTATGTTAACAATAAAATATACGAAAGAAGGTGTCCTTAATGAAAAATTAACATTAAAAAAATTATTAAATTATATGAGATCCCCCAAAAAGTCAAGTGTTTATCGGATAAAAGAAAAAGAAGATCCATTCCGCTGTTTAACATCGTTATGCCGGTGCTGCTCTTCCTAATGTTGCAGTATGAAAGTTTTCACACTGTTTTTTCCGCACCGGAGAGCATGTCCAAAAGGTTGAGGAACTTCATCCGTGGAAAGATCCCAAAAGTTGACGCAGTCCGGGATCTTCTGTCCGGACTGCCTTACCCGGAAAAATCGTGCAGGTAAAACGGAATATTTCCACCGGAGTGTGGTCTGCATGACTGTTGGAAAAGCACCGCATGTGATCCTGGGGCAGGAAATGCTGAAGCCGAGGGACGGAGCGGAAAAGGATGAAGGGGAGCTAACCGGAGGAAAACGCCTGATCGAACGGCTCAGAAAAAGACATGGCCACTTTGCGGATGTGATCGTGGCAGACGCATTGTACCTGAATGCGCCATTTATCAATACCATAAAAGAAAATGGGCTGGAAGCAGTCATCCGGCTAAAAGATGAGAAGCGTCTGATCTTTCAGGATGCTGAGGGATTTTTCAAACGCGGGGAAGGAAAAAAGAGATCATTTCAACGTGGAAAAAAGACGGTCGAGGTATGGGATATTCCAGGGTTTGAAATTGAAAACTGCCCATACAGGCTCCGGGTAGTGAAATACCATGAAATGTGGCTGGAGAACGGGAAGGAAGCGGAGAGATGGATGTGGCTGGTAACAACGCTGGAACAGACAGCCCCGGAGATTCTATGGGAGATGATGAACCGCAGGTGGGATATCGAAGAGAATGGGTTCCACCAGCTGAAGACGTACTACCATGCAAAGCATTGTTACTGTCATGCGGCGGTAGAAGTTATATTTACTCTGATGATCATAGGGTTCAACATGAGGGAGCTGTACCTGTATCGGCGGGTCCGGAAGTTTGAGGGAAGCAGAATCACGAGAAAGAGTGTAAGCCGGATGTTCAGAGATGAGCTGCTGACAGAGAAGGTAAAACAGATCCTGTATCAAAAAGGTGGATAAATAAGATCTGTATAAAAGAGATCAAAAACAAAATAAGAAAAAAGGCAGAGACGAAGCATAGTGGAACTTTGTGCGCATTGTGTCTAAAAAGAGCAACAGCGGAGAGCCGAATGCCAGAGGAATATATTTTTTATAAAAATGCACGAGCCAAAAGACTAAAAGCGAAATCTCTGAATACTACACTTGAGTATAGACATTTCTAACTTGCAGTTGTAGAATATATCTATTATATTGTGAACTCTGCAAAAAAGTTACACTAAATCCGCTACACCGCATAAATACTAGATTTTTATGGATGATTTTAGTGTAACTGTTACACTAAAACCAATTTGGAGAAAATGGCTTGTTTTCAAGCTTTTCATCGATTTAGTGTAACTTTTATGAAAAGTTCAGATATACTGTACCTAAGAACAAAAATTGAAAAAGCATATAATATACTGAGTGCTCTAGCATTATCCATACATATCACTAAGCGGATAATACCCCCACCGAATATATATTATAGGAGGCGAAAGAAGAATTGAATATTTTAATTATAGAAGATGATAAAGATCTTAATGATGGACTGAGTTACTGTTTATCTAGAATTTCTTATACGATTAAAAGTGCTTTTAATTTAAAACAAGGTTTCTCTTTACTGGAGAAATATTCTTTTGATGCTATTATTTTAGATTGCAATTTACCTGATGGTAGTGGTTTTAATGCTTGCCAAAAAATCAAAGAAAAATTTGGTACACCTATAATCTTACTAACTGTATGTGATGGGGAAATGAACGAACTGAAAGGATTTGAAATGGGCGCAAATGATTATATTACAAAACCATTTTCGCTTTCAATTTTACAAGCTCGACTCAACAATATCCTTTATCCTCCAAAAATAAAGAAAATACTTATTTCTGACAATATTTTATTAGATTTACAACATCATGTAGTTTACAGAAATAATGAGCAAATACCTTTAACTAAAATCGAATTTTCATTATTGCAATATTTTATAGAAAACAAAGAACATGTACTTAGTAAAAAATCTATTTTAAACTATATATGGGACTATAATGGAAAATTTGTTGATGAAAATGCTGTCACTGTTAATATTCGTCGTTTACGGATGAAAATAGAAGAAAATCCTTCATCGCCCAAGCATATTATTTCTATACGTGGTGTTGGGTATAAATGGCAGTAGGGAGATATATGATGCTTATAATTTTCTCAATTTTTTTTATTATGTTTTGTTATCTACTATTTATTTATCTTTCCCAAAAAAGGATGATAAAAAATATTGTTTTACTTTTAAAAAATTTTTCCACTTACCAAGATATCAATTTCCCTATAAATGAAAACTTTGATTCTCAAATAGCTATGTTACTAAAAGCACTACAAAAAAATCAATTATCCATTATAGAATCCTCTGTTAAAGATAAAGACATGCTCCAATCTCTTATATCAGATTTGGCGCATCAATTAAAGACTCCTTTAACAAACCTAAAAATGTACCAACGCATATTGGACGATCCTTCATTGACATTAGAAGAGAACGAACTCTTCAAAAATAAATTGAAAGTTCAAGTTTCCAAAATAGAATGGATTGTACATAGTTTAGTTAATTGTATGAAATTAGAAGAAAACACCATATCCTTTACTACCAAATCTCTTCCAATAAAAAAAACTTTAATTGAATCAATTGACAGTGTTCAATTTAGTGCTGACTTAAAAAATATACAAATCACATGTCAAAAATCTACTAATTGGGATATAAATGTCATTCACAATTATGATTGGACAAGAGAAGTATTTATCAATGTATTAGAAAATGCCATAAAATATTCCGATATTAACTCAGAGATATCCATCAATATTTCTAAAACAGAATTATATGTTATTATATCTATATCTGATCACGGAATTGGTATCAAAGAACAAAATTTAAGTAAAATTTTTCAACGTTTTTATCGTTGTCCTGAGGTGTATCATCTTAACGGCAACGGTATTGGATTATATTTAAGCAGGCTAATCTTAGAAAAGGAAAATGGATATATTACTGTTGAGTCCATATATGAAAAAGGTAGCACTTTTAATATTTGGTTGCCAACCTTTTTTAATTAAATTTTTACTATTGTACCAAGCCGCTAGCGCGGCGGCTGGTGGCCCTAGGTACGTGAAATCACTACTTTTTTCATAAAAATAGCAGTTTTGGAATTTATGTTGTATAGTTGAGTTACCACACACACCAATCAACTTATACCCAAAACTGCTATGATTAGTTTACCATGGATTTTTAAACTCAACAACTATATTTCTGAAAATTATCGTCCACCTCCCAGACTGTGTTTGTTCAAAATCCTTACTTTTTACAAACACTTTCAGGAGGTTCCTTATGGACAATTATTTTAATTCTTACCGGGAAATGATCTCCCTTCGTGGTCTTACTGACCATACCTTAAAAAACTACTGCACCTATATCCGCGCTTATCTGGACTACCTTCAGCATATCCTTTACAAAGATCCCGGAGATGTTTCCTGGCAGGAACTCCGGGATTTCATCAAATGGCTCCAGGCTGATCGCTGCCTTTCTGACCGTACAGTCAACACTGCCATCTCCCAGCTCCGTTTCTTTACCATGTATGTCCTGCACCGACCATGGGATGACACTCAGCTTCCTATGCGTAAATTTGATACCTATCTGCCTTTTGTTCCCTCTCACGTGGAAGCCGTTGAATTTATATCTTCCATTTGCTTTCTGTATAAATACTTTTCCACAATAAGTACATTTTTCAGCCTTATCCGATATTTCTTTTTCCACAATCCGGACATTTTATCAGTGCCATAATCTTTTCCTCCTTCGTATACCTCCACAATACATTTCTATAATTACATTTTATATCAAAGAAAAAGATTAATGGTCTCCTGACAGGCGACATTTTTAGTATTTTATTTTTCCGATAAATTTATCTATTTTACTATAAACAGTTGTCCTTCAACACATATACTGTACTTTTATAAGAACCTTGACGTTCCAGAATTTCCATCTCAACCATCTCGCCAAGAATAATCCTTGCCCGTCTTTGCTTTACTTTTAATAATGCTTCTGCCTGATGAGATGTAATCTGACCACTTTCTTTTATAAAATTAAGAATTATACTCTGCTGTACTGTCAAATTATTTATCGGCATTTTATCGGCGCTTATCGGCATTTTATCGGCACTTTTAGTCTCAATTACATCACCAGTTCCAATTTCTGTGCCATAATCAAAGGAATACTCGTCATCTAATGGCACAATAATCCGAAATATACCGCTTTCTACAAACTGAGGATCTTTTCCTGAATAGTACTTGCTGTATTTGAATAATTTCCTTACACCAGAACCAAGCTGATCTGCATACCCAATATTCCGAAAGAATGCTGCGATAATCGGATTTTTGGGATCAGGTTCAAGATTATCTACTGTAATAAATCCCTCTTTAGTCGCACGATTTGCATTTTCCACATACATCCGTTCTTTCTCTATTACAAATTTTGCTGTATAACTGCTGGTAAATTCTCGGTGCATTAAAGTATTGCTGACCATTTCCCTGACAATAGTATTTCGCAGACTTTTATTTACAACACCTTCCAGAAAAAACTTGTCCGGAAGATTTTTCCTGCCAAACTCCAGAAGCTGACTATAACTCTCAATCAGGTTTGTTTTCACAATTTCTCTATCATCATAACGATCTACATTCACTTTGCGAACTAACGCATCTGTCACATATGCTGGTGCTACATTCAAAATTACCTCATCTTTTCCAAGAAGCATGATAGCAGCAAGGTTATAACCTTCTTCACCAGTTACTATGTCCCGTCCATATAAACCGGCACTTTTCAGTAATTCCTGATCATCCATTCCGGTCCATGGATGATGACCTCCTGCATGATTCTGTGCCATAATACGAATTTTCGGCAATAAGTCTAATCGCAAATCTTCCATTCTGGCATACGGATAGATTTTCTTTTCTGTAAAAATATTCTGCTTACGAATATACATCTGCGCAATTGCACCAGTGGCAGTCACCTTCACATCCGCATCATCCACCCGGTCATAAATAACTTTCCTGTAACTGTGCACTTCTGCACTGGGTGGAATGTGAACATGAATGATGGTTCGCTTTTCATCATATTTAATGATTTCCGGCACCAAATAGATTGTTGGCGAAAACAGTACCGGATTGCTTATGACTTTTATAAAATTTTTCATCATATCCGAAGCCGCCTTTTCAGGTACTCCCAACACAGAGCCATCATCCAATACTCCCATAAAAAGATCTCCGCCAAATCTGTTCAGAAACGAGCAGACCGTTTCATAGGTATCATTTTCAATTCCGTTGCCACAGCGTTTAAATTCCACTGCTACGGTTTCTCCAATTGTGAGAATAGATTGTAATTCCTTTAAATCCATACAGATACCCCCAAAACTATTTGATTCTGTTAAATCTCCACCGTATGATACTGCTATATACTGTATTTATTTCTTTGTTACCCAATCTCGATACTCATAGCATGCCAGGCTTCTCCGCCCCAGGTGGAGTTTGCCTGACCCAGATCTGTAAAGCCGAATTTCTCATACATCTTCACTTTTTCATCCAGACAGGTGAGGAAAAGTTTCTTTCGTCCTTTTTGTGCTTCCTTCTGGCAGTATCGGGATACCAGTTCACGTCCCAGTCCCTGCATACGATATTCCGGACGGACATCCAGACCCAGAAGCATGATATTTTTGCCTTCAGGATTACTCAGGGAAATATCTGTGAAGAATTCGTCTCTGAAAGCCTCCTCATCTGTAGGAACTCCATTAAGAAATGCAGCCAGCTTTCCAGTTTCCTTATCCTCAGCTACCAGAAATGTTTCTGCTGTTGCTTTTATTCTCTCTGTCAGACTTTTCGGGGAACATGCCTCATTTGGCGGGAAACAGATCTGCTCGATCTCTATCGCCTGCTGTGTCTCCTCCGGTCTGATACATCTGAATTCAAATCTATCCATATTGTTTGTACTCATTTTTATATCCTTCTCCTGTTATCTTGTTATTTCCTGCATATTCAAAATCTGCAAGTTTCCCATATAGTTGCTTTATCTACATCGGGCAGCTTCTCTTTGATTTCTCATCCAGATCTTCCCGTATATAGTGTGCATTAAACTCCATGTTAATGTCACGGATTTCCTTCGTACCATCAATATATTCCTGATACATCTCTGCCAGTCCCGCCATACAGCCATCACAGCTTGCAGAAATATTCCCAAAAGATTCCTCCACAATCTGTTTTCTTTCTTCTCTGGTTGTGTCCTTTATCAAAATACTCTTAATCTCCATAACCTTCACCCCGACTTTCTTTGGTATTCTTTTGATATTTCTTTCCTCATACCTTTTATTTGATTGTAACATCTGAAAGCATTTTTGTGAAGCTAAGAAACAGGCATAAAAAACGGTCTGATTACATTCTCTCAAAATATGTCAGTTTAAAGTGTTAAAGTACTGGAATTTTAGATAACACCATGTTATACTTGTAAAGGAAAATGTGCAGGCAGTCCGGTCAGGTATAAAATATTCCTGAGTTCCGGCATTATCAAAGACCTGCATGTACTTATATGGAGGAAACAGATCATGTCTATGAAAATCAATCACGAGCTCCCTTTACCGGAGGTTCTGAAATCTCAGTACCCTCTCAGCCAGGAACTCAAAGAAGTAAAAAAACAACGCGATGAAGAAATACGCCGTATCTTCACCGGTGAATCAGATAAATTTATCGTCCTTGTAGGACCTTGTTCCGCTGATAACGAAGATACAGTCTGCGAATATGTACGCAAACTGAAAACAGTGGCAGATAAAGTCTCTGACAAACTGATGATCATCCCGCGAGTCTATACAAATAAACCCCGTACCACAGGTGACGGTTACAAAGGAATGCTTCATCAGCCAGATCCAGATAAGGCTCCTGACCTTCTTGCCGGAATTATTGCTATCCGCAAGATGCACATGAGAGTTATGCAGGAGACAGGACTCTCTTCTGCAGATGAGATGCTTTATCCTGAAAACCGCAGCTATCTGGATGATATTCTCTCCTACGAAGCTGTAGGTGCACGTTCTGTGGAGAACCAGCAGCATCGTCTCACTGCCAGCGGCATGGATATTCCTGTCGGTATGAAAAATCCTACCAGCGGTGATCTCTCTGTTATGCTGAATTCCGTCACTGCTGCACAGCATCCACATCACTTCATCTACAGAGGAAATGATGTGGAAACTTCAGGAAATGATCTGGCACACACTATTCTCAGAGGTGGTGTAAACCAGTACGGACAGACTATTCCTAATTACCACTATGAAGATCTGATACATCTGTCTGCTTTGTATGCCAAAAAAGACCTTAAGAACCCTGCCATCATCATAGATGCCAACCACTCAAACTCCAACAAGCAATACAAGGAACAGATCCGTATTGTTTCAGAAGTACTTCACAGCCGTAACTATAATCCAGACCTCAGAAAGCTGGTTAAAGGTGTTATGATCGAAAGCTACCTTCTCGAAGGCCGCCAGGATATCAGCGATCACATGACTCCAGGATGCTCCATCACTGATCCATGCCTTGGATGGGAAGATACTGAACGCCTTATCTATGATATTGCTGAGAAATGCTGATGTCAAACAAATTCAAACTCTAAGTTAAACAATCATTTGTAATTTTGCTAAACTAAAAGAGGGTGCCGTAAAATCATCAAACACAACTGATGAAGCGACACCCTCTACCTTTAAAGTCAACTCTTTTCTATTTTTCTTCCTGTCTGATTTCAAATTGATCCAATGCTTTTTCCAATTTTTTAAAATCACAACATGTTTTTTTCAAAAAATTAAAATTATGTGATTCTATATCATACCTCTGATTAAAAATCTTTTCCGCTTTTTTCTTAATAGTTTCCCAGTTTTTTCTTAAATATCGTATCTCATTAGATTCATATGTGTCCGTTTCCGGATCAATTTCTAATACCGTAATAATCTGTTCATTAACCGGAATCATATTATTGTATAAAAGATTTGAAATCTCTTTTCCGGAAGTTTCTGTCACAAATGTAGTTATAAGGGAACTTCTTTTATTTTTTCCTGCATTTTTTCTTTCTTCTGTTGTCTGAGATGTAAGCGGAATAATATATTTCCTGTCTCCTACTAATGTAACAATTCCTGCAAATGGTCTATTATTAAATTTAACACTTACTCTATAATCTTCCTTATGTAGATATTTTAAATATTCCTTGTCTACATAATAAAGAATTGGGCTTTCATTTTCCATATTTCTCCTTTGAAAAAAGCTGTTTGCATTAAACAAACAGCTTTCTGTCCACTAAAGCAGGACCCCTCTCATTTTGAATCGTCCACTAAAGCAGGACCTCTCTCATTTTGAATCGTCCACTAAAGCAGGACCTCTCTCAAAACAAGTTTCCTTGTTTATCCACATTATATGCTGTATCTCAAAAAACAATACAATTTCCAAAAATATATACCAAAATACTTATTTTTTAAGTATCTTTTTTCCTTTTCTTTAATTTTACTCTGACTATACACTGATGTCAACACAATTTCTATGAAGTTTAATTAAATTTGGAAAATAAATAGTTACTGTGCACTCCGTTCACAGTAACGTAGCCAAAGAGTCAATAACTTGCCAAGAAAAAAATAACCTCTGGAAATCTTAATCTCCAGAGGTTCAGCGTGCGTTAGAGGATTCGAACCCCCGACCTTTTGGTCCGTAGCCAAACGCTCTATCCAGCTGAGCTAAACGCACATCCTTGTGAAGTTTTTATTCTGTGTCCCTCACAACAATGATTATTCTACTCTATACTGGAGCATTTGTCAACACCTTTTTTACAATTTTTTTATTTTTTTTTAGTGATAAAATTGGATATTTTACAACAATTTTTCATGTATAACAGATTCTTTCATCTTTTAATATACATAAATCTTTATTTTGCTTTTCCTCTTGTGTCTGCCAGAACAGATACAACAATAATCACACCTTTTAATACCTGCTGCCAATATGTATTCATACCAACCAGTGTCATTCCATTTGTTAATACTGTAAGAAGAAGTACACCGACAACAGTGCCCATTACCTTTCCACGTCCACCTGACATACTTGTTCCACCAACAACTGCTGCAGTAATACAATCCATCTCAAAATTAAGTCCCGCAGATGGCTGCCCGGAACCAAGTCTTGTGGTAACGATCAGACCTGCAATTGATGTAAGTACTCCCATGATAACATAAACAAGAATTTTTACCTTTACAACAGGAATACCAGACCAGCGGCTAGTTTCCATATTTCCGCCAACAGCGTAAATATAACGTCCAAAACGGAATTTTGTTGTCAGCATTACGCCAAAGATAATCGCCACAATCATGATGATAACCGGAATCGGTACCGCTCCCATATATCCTGTTCCAATCTTTGTAAAGTTATCATTTGTCCATACAATTGAATTACCGCCAGTAATAATATATGCAAGTCCCCTCAGAATTGTCATGCTTGCCAGAGTTGCAATAAAACCAGGCAGACGTCCTACTGCACAAAGGGTACCATTACAAAGACCTACCAGTGCTCCAACAATCACTGCTGCGATTACAGCCAGAAAAACACTGTTTGTATTTTTGCATACAACTGCACCAACAAGACCTGCTGCGCAGACAAGAGATCCTGCCGACAGATCAATTTCTCCGATAATGATGATCATTGTCATACCAACTGCAGCAATAGCAGTATAAGATGCCTGTCTCAAAATATTAGTAATATTGTTGAGAGAAAGAAACTGTGGATTCATCACTGTCCAGACTACGCACAATAATAATACAACACCTACTAAAAGAAGCTCTCTCAAACCATTAATATTTATTTTCTTTTCTTTCATTCCTTTACACCTCCAAATGCGGCCTGCATAATGTTATTTCGTGTTACTTCCTCAGCTGTCAGCTCACCGGAAATACTTCCCTCATGCATAACAAGAATACGGTCGCTTACCTGTATTACTTCAGCCATTTCTGAAGAAATCATAATGATACTCATTCCCTGCTCTGTAAGCTTACGCATAAGCGCATAAATTTCACTTTTGGCACCAATATCAATTCCTCTGGTTGGCTCATCCATAATCAGAATATTCGGTGCCATGGCCAGCCATTTGGCAATTACTACTTTCTGCTGATTTCCACCACTTAATTCCTTGACCTCCTGCTCTTCACTGTGAAGATTAATACCCAGATCTGAAATAAAGTTTCCGGTAATATTTTTCAGTGCTTTCTTATTTAAAAATGAACTTTTAAACTGACTGATTTTTGAAATCAGCATGTTGTCTTTTATACTCATTCCAAGAATTAACCCAAGACCTTTTCGATCTTCCGGAACCAATCCAATTCCTGATCTAATCGCATCTTTCGGACTGGAAATCTTTACTTTTCCGCCTTCTACATAAATTTCTCCACTTCCAATCGGATCTACTCCGAAAATGATACGTGCAAGCTCTGTTCTTCCCGCTCCTACCAGACCAAAAAATCCCAGTATTTCTTTTTCATACAATTTGAAATTTACAGGCTGTGCATTTGGAAATACCTGCACATTTTTCGCTTCAAGAACAACTTTATCTTTATTAACAAATTCACTTCCTGATTTTTTTTCAATGGTTAATTCGTGTCCGATCATCATGGAAATAAGATCTTTTTCTTCCACATCTTTCGTGTTTACTGTATCTATATAACTTCCATTTCTAAACACAGTGATCCTGTCTGACAGCTCAAAAACTTCTTCCATTCTGTGTGAGATATAAACAATGCATACGCCTTCTGCTTTCAATCTTCGGATCAGTTTAAATAATGTCTGAGATTCTTTTTCTGACAAACTGGCAGTTGGTTCATCAAAAACCACTACTCTTGCATGGAAAGATAATGCCTTTGCAATTTCCACACACTGTTTCTGTCCACAACTCAGCTTAGATACTTCAATTTCCGGATCAATATCCAGATTTACTTTTTTTAATTCCTCTTCTGCTTTTTGGAGTAACTGCTTTCTATCTACTGTCTGCCCTGTTCCTAAGGGCTCTCTTCCTATAAAAATATTTTCCGCAATATTCATATTTTCAAGAAGATTAAATTCCTGAAATACCATACTCAATCCAAGTTTCTGACCTGCCAGCGGAGATTTAATATCCACCTCTTCCAGCTGACCTGAAGATGGATTATGAAGATACATTGTCCCTGCATCTTTACTGTAAACACCAGTCATGATTTTCATAAGAGTCGATTTTCCAGCTCCATTTTCTCCCATTAATGCATGCACTTCGCCCTGACGTAAGTCTATTTTTACATTATTTAATGCTTTGATTCCTGCAAAAGCCTTAGTTATTCCATCCATTTTTACAATTGTCTGAGACGTCATTTAATTTTCACCCCTTTTTTAAGAAACCATCTGCATTCAGCAGATGGTCTCTTCTTAACTTGCTAATATATCAGTCTACTTCAACGCCATATCCTTTTTCACGATCAATAAAGTCCTGAATATTGTCTTTATCCATATATTCTACCGGTACTTCAATAAACTTATCCGTTTCTTCACCCTGGCACCATTTAATTGCCTGTTCCACAGCTATATATCCCATTTTGTATGGATCCTGAGCTACTCCAATATCTACTTTTCCATCACGAATCGCTGCCATATTTTCAGCAGTAGAATCTACTGTTGTAATGTAGAGATCACTCAGTCCGGCTGAAGTTGCTCCACTTAAAATAGCCATTCCTGAATTTTCATTCACTCCTACAAATGCATCAATGTCCGAATTTGCCTGAAGAATATTTTCTGCGGAAGCAAGAGCTGTATCTCTTGCATGAGCTGTCTGCTGTTCTGCAACAACTTCAATATCCGTATCTTTGATCTTGTCCATAAATCCATTGGTTCTGTCTTTCAATGATGTCACAGTAATACCATCAATAATGGCCACCTTACCTTTACCATCCAGCTGATTAATCACTGCATCTGCCAGCATCTCTCCAACCTTATAATTATCAGATGCCACAAATGATGTTGAGCCTTCACAATCAACATCCATTGTAAACACTCCTACACCATTTTCTGTTGCTGCCTGTACAGCGTTCACAACACCATCGGAATCATATGGATTCAAAAGAAGCACATCGCATCCCTTTGTAACCAGATTTTCAATCTGTGAAACCTGAGTCTCCAGAGAACTGTCTGCTGCAAGAATATTACAGTTTTCAATTCCGAGATCTGCACATGCCTGTTCAATACCTTTCTGCATTGCTACAAAAAATGGGTGTACATTCTGTCCAAAGGAGACTCCAATCGTAATATCCTTTGTTTCTTTTTTATCTGCTGCTGAAACAACAGTCGTTCCGGTTAAAAGAGATACAACCATAACAGCAGCACTCAAAACACTGATAAGTTTTTTCTTCATATATAATTTCCCCCAATATATAGTATTTTTTATAGATTAATCATTAATTTTATGCTATGATGAATAAGTATTTACAGCTGTGGTCCGCCTTTGATATGTCGTGGTGCCACTGCGATTTTTCCCAGAATCGCATACTGTGATGCATGACCTGCTGCTGGAATATTGCCTGGTACGCAATGAATGGTTGAATAAGCAATGGTCGCAAACTTTATTGCTTCTTTATATTCCGGTGGAATACCGATTTCAGCAGAGGTTGTCACTTTAATATTATCAGGAACACGTTTCTGGATTTCTTTCATGATCTGAGGATTCTTAACGCCACCGCCGCTTGCATATAATTTGTCGGTAGATTTAATGATTTCCTCCGGTACATTTTCTTTCATGCTTCTTGCAACTGCTTCTCCGGTAAATGCGCATGCTGTAGCAAGAAGATCTTCTTTTGGCAGAGAACTGAATTTCTGGATTGTCGCTTTGATATATTCTTCACTGTAATCCTGAGACCATCCAGAACGAGGTACAGGTCTGTCCCAGAATGGATGCTTCATAAAGTGATCCATCAGACCTTCATCTACTTTACCGGACGCTGCGATTGCACCATCTTTATCATACTCCAGCCCAAATAAAACCTTACACATATAGTTTGAAATAATGTTGCCAGGGCCTGTATCAAATCCAAACATTCTTCGTCTGTCTGCATTTGCAACATGCAGGTTTGCAATACCACCAATGTTCAATGTCATAGTATAACCCGGATTCTTTCTGAAAAGAATGTAATCCAGATATGGCATCAGCGGAGCTGCGGCACCACCGGAAGCATGATCTGCCGGACGGAAATGGGTAACTGTATCAATGTCTACCAGATTGGCAATTACAGATGTATCTCCCATCTGAGTTCCGCATGGATAGTTTCCTGATAACCATCGTCCTACCCAGTCATCTTTTTCTTCTTTTGTCATTTTTGCAATTGCTGCATGATTTGGCTGTTCCTGATAGATTGTCTGTGTATCCAGACCAAGAACTTTCACATCTCTTGAATCAATGTTATTTTCTTTCAGAAACTGTGCAGCTTTTTCGGCAAAAACTGCTCCACACAGATAATTAAGACGATTCAGCCCGATCATATCTACCTTATTTACAAACGCATCTTTCACAATAGCTGCCACTTCTTTAGGCCAGTCATAAGACCCTCCACAGATAAAACGCGGTGCTTTCGGAAAACCGTCTTCATCCATTTCTGTTTCTGCCAGAATTACATCAATTCCATCAAATGAGGAACCGCTGTTCATTCCCATAATTAAATCCATTGTTTTTCCTCCTTTTATAAATTTTTTATACATGTAATCCTTATGGAATTACTTACATTGCTTAGAGCGTGTCTGAAAAATCATTTCCACAATCTACATGCCCCACTTTGCAGTATATTTTGCCCGCTACGGCAACCGACGACAACGCGGAAATAAGAAATTCAGACGCAAGATTGTTCTAGAAATCAATCTGTTGGCATGCCAGGTGCTGCACAAGACTTGCGAATGATCAGTTCCGGATTCAGTTTTTTGCATTCATAGTTGACGCTATCTTCCGATTCACCGATAAGATCAAAGAGTTTTCTGACAGCCTGCTTTCCTATTTCCGCAATTGGCTGCTCAATTGTTGTAATATCCAAAAGTTCGTTATATTCTTCATCGTCCCATACAAGCAGAGAAATATCTTTCGGAATCTTCATTTTTCTCTCTTTCAGATCCAGTAAAACTCCACTGCATAAACTGTTATTCAAAATATATAATGCAGTCACTTCCGGGTGTTCTCCCAGAAATTTGTGACACACTTTTCTGCTCATTTTATCTGAGAGTTCATCCACACTTGCAATCAGAGATTCATCAAATTCAACTTTTTCATCTATAAGAGCTTCTCTGTATCCTTTGATCCGCTCCTGTACTGTCGAAAAATTAGAAGTTGCAATCACACCAATCTTCTTATGGCCCATATTTAAAAGATACTGAGTCGCCTTATAGGATGCTACAAAATTTTCACTCTGTATCACGTCACGATGAATTCCCGGAACATTTCGATCTACAAAAACTATTGGTAGTTTTCCTGTATAATATTCCCTGTAATCTTCATTCATACTACCATCAGCTCTATAAGCCGACATAAGGATTACTCCGTCTACTTTCTTACTGCTTAAATCTTTCAAATGTTTTATTTCTTTTTCTATGTCTTCATGTGTCGTGCAGATTAAAACATTGTAGCCTTTCTTCTGCGCTTCTTTTTCTACTGTGTATACAAGGGCTGTGGAATATGTGTTCCGTATATTTCCAACAACAACTGCTATTGTCTTTGTAGACTGTGATCTTAACCCCCTGGCAATAAGATTCGGCTGATAATTTAACTGTTTTACTGCCTCCAGCACGCGGTCTCTGGACTTATCTGAAACACTCCCATAATTTCCTACCACACGTCCGGCGGTTGCTCTTGAAACACCTGCTAATCTCGCAACATCATCTATTGTAATAGTTCTGTCTTCACTCATATGGAATACCTCCATCTTTTTGAGAACGTTCTCAAATATTTCTAAAAATAAAAGTTAAGTCGTTCCTGTCTGATAATTGAGAACGTTCTCAACTGATGGCTACATCATATATTCTTTATTTATTTTTGTCAATATCTTTCTTTTATTTTTTTGTTTTTTATGCATTATGTATAATTATCGACTGGGAATTTCTGCTATTATTTTTTGTAATTTTTCAAAACGGCTTTGTTTATTCTATGCGTAAAATGAATATCCATTGTCAGATTCCTTATCCTCTGCCGGTGTAACAAAAAGAGCCAGAACAAAGCTATTTGTTTTGACCCTTTTTGTTATTTCTTTATTAATTCAGTTCCGTCTTAGCGCCTCGATCGGGCTCAGTTTTGCTGCTTTCTTCGCAGGATAAATTCCAAAGAATACTCCTACTGCACAGGAAAACAAAGTCGCCGCCATAATTGTACTCAGGCTGATTCCCGGAGTGATGGACATTCCCATACTGCTGCTTATGATTGAACAGATCACATATCCGCCAATCACACCCAGAACAATTCCTATCACCCCTCCAATCACCGTCAAAATTGCCGCCTCTGCCAGAAACTGCATCATAATAGAAGAGGTTTTCGCTCCCAGTGACTTACGGATACCAATCTCTCTGGTACGTTCTGTTACGGAAACCAGCATAATATTCATAACGCCGATACCGCCAACCAGAAGGGAAATTCCCGCCACAAAGGAGATAAAAGCAGTCACCATATCCAGCATCTGATTCATAGAGCTCATAATATCCTGAAAGCTCTGTACCTGAAAGTAATCTTTTCCTGCACACTGATGTCTTTTTTCCATCAGTTTTACCACTTTGTCAGCAACATCCTGACTGTTTAAGCTCTTATCTGCCTGCATTGTTACTGAGAAAAAGTAATCGGATACACCGGTGAATTCATTCATTGTAGTATAGGGAACATTAATAGTCACCGGCATTCCCTCATAAGTATAACTGACAAAGGTTCCATTTTCTTTCTGGGTTGTCACCCCGCAGATACGAAGACTTTTGGTCAGTCCATAACAATTGACATCTACAGTCATTCCAACCACATCATCTGTGCCAAAGAGTCTTTTTGCATCTGCATCGGAAAGCACACAGACATTTTTTGCTTCCTGAACTTCATTTTCCCCGAAATATACTCCATGCTTCATGGTGGCATTATTTAACAGCTTTGCATCCGGTCCCTCACCCGTCAGCATAAGAGAAAAATTTCCCTTACCTGTGGTAGTTTCTCCACTGAATGAATCCGAAACATTTACTCCTTCTATACCGTCTACCGCCCGGATTGCTTCCACATCATCCGCAGTGATCCACTCCTCATCTGTCTGTGCCTCATCGCTGACACTGATGGCAATCTGCCCGCCGCCGATATCATCAATTTCACTGTTCATCTGGTTCTTGGTTCCTTCACCCACAGATACAATGGCAATTACAGAAGCAATACCAATGATAATGCCAAGCATAGTCAGAAAAGAACGTCCCTTATTTGCCATAATGTTATGGACTGCCATCTTGATATATTCATACAGATTACTCATCGGCATCCTCTCCTGTCTGCTCAGGAACTGCCTGTACTTCCATTCCCTCTGTGTAATCACCCAGGTCTGCGATTACTTCTTCGCCTTCTTTGATTCCATCCGTAATTTCCACATAATCCTCTGAACTGATTCCTGTGGTAATATTTCTCTTTGTCACCAGTCCATCTTCTATCACATAGCAGAAGGAGCCTTCTTTTCCGATATTGACCACTTCCACAGGAAGAGTCACCACATTTTTCGCAGAAGCCGCATAAATCTTAACCTTTGCATCTACTCCCAGGAAAATATCTTCATCCGGATCATCAATGCTTACTGTCGCTGAAATGATCGGCGTTCCTTTTTCATTCTGCACCGCAATATGACTCATTTTTGTTACAGTACCCTGATAAGTATTATCCCCCAAGGTAATCTCAACAGACTGCCCCTCTTTCACTGTATTGTAATCATATTTAGAGAGAGTCACATCCACACTTGCCTTGTCTGTATTCTCAATAGTAAACAGTTCCATACCCTGAGTAACTGCTGCTCCCTGCTTAATATCTGCCTTGGATATGATTCCGTTAAATTCCGCGGTGATTCCTTTCTTTCCTTCCTTCACCAGCTCCTCGACTGATTTTGCGTCCAGTTCGGAAAGATTATCTGTTACTTTCAGTTTCTCTTTTTCTTCTTTTGTCAGGCTTGTGGAATCTGCCTCTGCGATAGCTTTCTCAGAAGCCAGATCTGACTGAAGCTCTGCAAGTTCATCGCTTGCTGTCTCAAGTGCACTTTCCAGAGCAGAAGTATCCGCAGTTACTGTCCCGCCATCACTTCCACTGTAATCATATCCGTAGGAGGAAGAATCTTCCCCATCGCTGTCATCTGCATCTGAACCGTCTGAAATTCCCCATGAGTAATCTGCACTGCTTTCTGTGAAATCAGAAAGTACCGGCATTTTCGGTGTCTGCTGCTTAAGATCATTATAAGTCTGCTGTGCCTGCTGCATTGCGAGCTGTGCCTGTGTTCTTGCAGCCTCCGCATTATCCAGAGCCTGTGTATTCTCATCTGAAGGGTCTGCCTGCCATGTTGCAAATGCCATCTGATATGTGGTGTCTGCCTGATTATAATCGCTTTGTGCCTGATTATACTGTGCATTCAGATCTGAGAGCTGCTGCTGGTACTGCGGAAGAGTCTCCGTCTTGTATGTATAAAGTGCGGCCTGATATTTACTCTGGATTTCCTCCTGTTTCTTTGCCTCTGCCTGGGCTTTTGCCTGAGCTTCCTGCTGCTGTGCCTGAGCCTGAGCTGCTGCCTGTGCGGATGCCTGAGCTGCCGCTTCACGCTGTGCCGCTGCTGCTGCCGCTGAAATCTGTGATTTCAGAGACGAGACATAAGCTTTTTTATCCTTTATTTTCTTCTCAAGCTCCTGAACATTCTTTTTGGCATCCTTCTGCTTCTTCTCTGCTTTGTCAGATTTATTTCTTGTATCCTTTGTATCATACTTTGTTGATTTCAGATTCAGTTCTGCTTTTCGATTATCTTTCTCCAGATCCTCTGTATTAAACTCGATCAGTTTTGTTCCCTTTTTTACCACATCGCCCTGGGAAAAAGAAACAGTTTTCAGTTCTGCATTTACAGGAGAATAATAAGTCTTCTCTTCTTCACTTCCCACTGTTCCTGTGGCATCTACAATTTCCTCAACATCTCCTTTCTCTGCAGTTACTACCTGAACCTGTGGAATCTGATTTTCTGTTGAATTTCTCTGACCTGCTACTGTAACTCCGCCGGCAACAACAAGAACAGCTGCTGCTCCAATAATAATTTTCTTTTTACTTTTCTTTTTTTTCATAATATTTGTCTCCTTGTAACCGGGTTTATGCATCCAGCTGATTTTTTATATATTCTTCTTTCCCATAGTTTTTATTGATAAAATCTGACTCTATCTTTCCATCCATAATTCTGACTACACGCCTTGCCTGAGCAGCAATCCCATTATCATGTGTGATCAATATGACCGTTTTTCCCTGCTCGTGCATACTTTTAAGAATCTGAAGAATCTCCTTACTGGATGCAGAATCCAGATTTCCTGTAGGTTCATCTGCCAGGATCACCGGTGGCTGGGCCGCGATTGCTCTTGCAATAGCCACCCTCTGCTGCTGTCCTCCTGACATTTCATTTGGTCTGTGATCCATACGTTTCTCAAGCCCTACCATGGTCAGTGACTCTACTGCCAGCTTATGTCTCGTTTTTCTGTCTACCCCTCTGTAAACCAGCGGTAGTTCCACATTTTCAATTGCAGTCAGATTTGAGATCAGATTAAATCCCTGAAAAATAAATCCGATCTCCCGGTTTCTGACTTCTGAGAGTTCATTGTCTTCCATTGTGGACACATCAGTTCCATTCAGAAAATATTCGCCGGATGTAGGCACATCCAGGCAGCCCAGCATATTCATAAATGTAGACTTTCCCGAACCTGACTGTCCGATAATAGCAACAAACTCACCCTTATTAATTTCCAGATTAATATGATCCAGCGCCCGTACTTCATTCTCGCCGGGATTATATATTTTACACAAATCTTTTACTCTGATCAGCGCTTCCTCCATCTTTCCCTCCCGTCTATTAAATATCCTGCTCCAATCCAGATCTTACAGAATCGCAACCTGTCTTTCGTAAGATATCAGAAATACCTTTTACAATCATAACCTCACTTATATGTTAAAAGGGCAGCGCTTCAGTTTTCCAAAAGTTCTGCCCTTATCTGCGGAATCTGCAAGTCTCTGTTATCAGAAACGATACAGCTTCCACGATTTCTTCATATTTTTATTCTGCATCTGCCCGACTTTTTATGCTTCCAGCAAAAATGCCTTATATGCTTTCCTGGCTTCGTAAATATCTGCCTTGCTTGTCACTTCCCATGGTGCATGCATACTGAGTACTGCCACACCGCTGTCAATAACTTCCATTCCATAAAGTGCTGCGATATAGGCGATTGTTCCGCCTCCGCCCACGTCTACTTTTCCAAGCTCAGCTGTCTGGAATGCAACTTCATGGCTGTCAAAAATATTTCTGACTCTTGCCACATATTCTGCATTTGCATCATTTGAGCCGGATTTACCTCTTGCTCCGGTAAATTTATTTAACACGATACCTCTTCCAAGATAAGCTGCATTCTTTTTCTCAAATGCCTCCCCATAAGCCGGATCATAGCCTGCGCTTACGTCAGAGGAAAGCATACTGGAATTCTTCAGAGTTCTTCTCAATCTCAGATCACTGTAGCATCCCATTGCATCCAGAAGTTCGGCCACTGCATTCTCAAAGAAACGTGACTGCATACCGGTGGCGCCTACGCTTCCAATCTCTTCTTTATCAGTAAACAGACAGCAGGAAGTGTGTTTCGGGGTTTCCATCTCAAGCATTGCAAGCAGCGAAGTATATGCGCACACTCTGTCATCCTGTCCATAAGCAGCGATCATACTTCTGTCCAGACCACACTCTCTTGCCTTTCCTGCCGGTACGATCTCCAGCTCTGCGGAAAGAAAATCTTCCTCTTCCATATCATACTTCTCTTTAAGGATATTCAGTACATTCTGTTTTACTGCCTCTTTCTTCTTATCATCTTCCAGATCTTTCAGTGGTCTGCTTCCTATCAGGATGTCCAGATTCTCTCCCTCGATCACTTCTGCTGCTTTTTTCTGCATCTGCTTTCCTGCAAGATGGATCAGAAGGTCTGTGATATATACGATCGGATCATCCTCATCCTCACCGATATTTACTTCTGCTGTACTTCCGTCTTTCTTTACCACTACGCCATGGATTGCCAGAGGAAGAGTAACCCACTGGTATTTCTTAACACCACCATAATAATGGGTATCCAGATATGCCAGATCCGTATCCTCATATAATGGATTCTGTTTAACATCAAGACGTGGAGAATCAATGTGTGCTCCCAGAATATTCATTCCTTCAGAAATATCATCCTGTCCGATATGAAACAGTGCAATAATCTTCTTCATTCCAACTGTATAAACTTTATCTCCTGCTTTCAGTTTCTCACCCTTCGCAGTCTTCTCTTCCAGAGATTCATAACCTGATGCCTGTGCTTCTCTGATGATCTGTGTCACACATTCACGCTCTGTTTTTCCCACATTAAGAAAATTGCGATACGCTTTTGCAACCTGCTCCAGTTCTTTTTCTTCTGCTTCTGTATAAGAAAGCCATGCATTTCTACGTTCCATTTACTGTTCCGCCTTTCTTTATGACTGTCATTCATAGTATTGCTTTGATAACGGTAACTATTCATCAGTTCGCTATTATGTAATGGTATTGAACAATTACCTGTTTTTCATTATAAAACATCCTCTGAAAATTTTCCATATGATTAATATTTATTTGTCAGTGGACATTATGATTCATTTCCGCTATAGTTGATGGCAGGTTAATGTTTCTCCTCTCAAATTCATTATTTGCGAGGATTATTATAAAAATATCTGCAATACCAGGAGGTTCTGTCATGAAAAATTCAGAGGAACTGCATCAGCAGCTTCGTTCCATAAACCGCAAAAGTTATCCGGCATATAAAGGGCTGAAAGGTCTGTATCATTTTGGAAATTATATTCTGTCCATCGACCATGTGCAGGGAGATCCTTTTGCTTCTCCCTCTCATGTCAGCATTCAGATTTCACACAGAGATGCCGGATTTCCCGTCGAATATTATAAAGATACACTTACCGGGACTACTCTTTGCGACTATCTTACACGTCAGTTTGAAAAACAGGTCAGTCAGTACAGCTTTCGTGCAAAAGGCTCCGGCAAAAGCGGCCTGCTCACTGTCAGTCATTGTGGTCAGGAGATTCTTTCCCGGACAGCCTGTGAAATAACAGAAAAAGGCATAACCGCCCGCTTTTTTGTGGGCTTCCCTGCTAATGGCCGCACGATCAATGCCACTGAACTGGAGAAAATCCTTTTTGATTTTCTGCCTGTATGCATTCAAAAATCCTTTTTCTACTCCAGCCTTAATGCAAAGGAATTACAGAATTATATAGAGCTTGCAGAGGATCAGGAATTTATCCGTCAGACGCTGCCCGCAAAAAATCTCTGCGCATTCATAGCCGACGGCTCCATCCTCCCCAGAGAAAGCGGTATTTCCTCCCGCCCTATGAAAGCTTCCGTTTCCTTTACTTCTCCGGACAGTCTGCGCATTTCCATAAATCTTCCCCATAAAGGAAAAATCACAGGCATGGGGATTCCAAAGGGAATCACTCTGATCGTAGGCGGTGGATATCATGGCAAATCCACGCTTCTGAATGCACTTGAACTTGGTGTATACAATCATATCCCCGGAGATGGACGTGAATACGTGATCACAGATGCAACTGCTGTCAAACTGCGTTCAGAAGATGGCCGTTTTATCAAGGATGTGGATATTTCCATGTTTATAAATGATCTTCCAAACAAGAAAGATACCCGCTGTTTCTCTACACTGGATGCCAGTGGAAGCACTTCCCAGGCAGCCGGTATCGTAGAAAGCATGGAAGCCGGAAGCCACCTTTTTCTTCTTGATGAAGACACCTCCGCAACTAACTTCATGGTTCGTGATGCTTTCATGCAGCAGGTTATCCAGCGTGAAAAAGAGCCGATCACTCCGTTTCTGGAGCGTGCAGAGGATCTTTATAAAAAAGCAGGGATTTCTACAATTCTTGTTGCCGGAAGTTCCGGGGCATTCTTTCATATTGCAGATACAATTATCCAGATGGACAATTACGTTCCAAAAGATATTACAGCTTCTGTCAAAAAATTATGCTGTCAATATCCTCTGCCTTCTGTTTCAGTTACTGATTTTCAGCTTCCGCACAGCCATCGCATTATGAGCAGGCCTGCCGAATCTTCTAAGCGCCTCAGACATAACAGTCGTGGAAATCATTCCGATTCCGATGCCGCAAAACCTGAGCGCCTGAAAACCAGAATCTCCGGAACAGATGGCTTCTCTCTCGGCAGACAGGAGATTGATCTCCGCTATACAGAACAGCTTATTGACGCAGAACAAACCGCTGCCTTAGGTCTCCTGCTGAAATATGCAGTTGAACATCTGGCAGACGGCAGACGTACCCTGCCTGAGATTGTGCAGTTTCTCTGGAAAAATCTCTCTTTACATGGTCTGTCCTTCTTTACAGAGAATCAAAAAATTTCCTGTGGTTACGCTACTCCCCGTATTCAGGAAATTTATGCCTGTCTTAATCGTTACAGAGGTTTATAAGAAAGAATCCGGCTTCAGTGACATAATAAAATCACCGCTTCTCCGTCGATCTTGTCGGCTAAGCGGTGATTCACGTTCATTTTACACTTTTTAGGGAAAGGAAAGATTTTCTCTTAAGGTACGTCATTTCCTTAAGATGTAAATATCATAACCTATAAATGTGAGAGAAATTTGTCTAATTTCTAATATAATTATAAAATTTATAAAAAAACTGCAAAAATTTGTTACTGTTCACTCCGTTCTCAGCAACACAAAAATTTTACACTTTTAGAAATTTTGCAGGAATCAGTTGCATCTCCCTTTCAATCCGTTATAATATTAGATGTATGTAACTATTTAATAATCAAAGAAATCTCTGCAGAACAGTTATCTGATATAGAGCTGCATAACACAACAAAGGTTAGTACACCGTTTTCGAAATAACTATACCACTCACTTGTCTGCGAATCCGATTGCACAGGTATAAAAGCCTCAGCGTAGCCCGTACGCCTGCGTTTTTATACCTGCACACTCGAATCCGCATCTTACGCGATAGGTATAGTTATTTACGAAACGATGTACCAGGAAAGAGGAAAATAAATGTTTAGAAAAATAGATAAAACCAGTACATTCAACGATGTTCTGAAACAAATTATCGAAAATATCCAAAACGGAGAATTACAACCCGGCGATGCACTTCCTGCTGAACGTATTCTGGCAGAAGAATTCGGAATCTCCAGACCAGCATTACGAGAAGTCCTAAAGGCTCTTTCCCTGCTCGGGATTACTGTCAGCGTACATGGCGGTGCCAATTATATTGCAACTGATCTTCACAGCTGTCTTACTGAACCTCTGTCTATCATATTTCAAATGTACAACAGCAAAATTCAGGATGCATTGCAACTTCGAGGCGCACTGGAAAGCAAAGCTGCTTTTCTCGCCGCCCAAAACTGTACACCGCTGGATGCTGCTGAACTCCAGCTTATCATTGCCAGACTGGACAGCACTCAGGATGAAAAAATCCGCGGTGATCTGGATCGTGATCTACATCTGAAAATTGCTCAGATTTCTGCCAATCCATTAATACTGAGTGTCTTAAATGCCTCTGCACAGATTACTGAAAATATGATCGTTGGAATACGTTCCTATCTTATGCAGAAAAATAACGATGCACCGGAGATTGATTCCCAGCACACTCGGCTTGTTCAGGCAATAACCAATAATGATTCACCTCTTGCAGAAAAAGTTATGAACGAACATATGCATACTATAGAATATCTCCTGAATGAAATTACGTCTGACAACCTCACAATTTCTGATAACGTTCAACAACCATAAATTATCCTGATCATGTTATCAAAAATTATATGTCAGACCCACTTATCAAACCTATGGCAATCCTCTAAAATCATACTTTATCTGGAGAATTGCCATATCTGCTTTACAATCATTCTGTTTCTTCACTGAAAATCTCGCACATCAGCCTTGCCCCTGTTTTAAATCCCATAATAAAGCTCTTTTCCAATTCCTGAGGATATATTTCCATATTTTTAGCCATTAATACATCCAGTTCTTCAGCCTGTTCATCTGTCAGCCGGGCTCTTAATTTCTGATAACACTGGTATGCCGCCTCTTTTTTCGCTTTACATAAATCATCATGTATTTCTGACATTTCATTTTCTTCCCCATTGTCATTATCCATATACATACCATACAGTTTCCGAATCACATTTTCCATATATTTACCCAGTCTCTCTGAAAATATTTATTTACTGCATTCTGATGTTACAAGTATTCCCCACATATTCACAACCCACTCATATCAATGTATCAATTATAGCAGCAATATAAGTAACACTATTATGTATTATAAAATTGTGTTATATCAATGTCAATCCTGTGTAACTATACTTTATATCATAACAGTGATTACAGAAATCAAAATTGGAATAAGCAATATTAATTATGATAACTATATTCACCAATAAATGTTTTACAGGAGGGATAATCATGCCAAACGACTTTATTGTCCGGCCAAAATGTACAGATAAAAAAGAAGACAAATCAATCACCATGACCATTCGCCTTGAACGTGAACTGCAGGAACAATATGATGACTTGTCTGCCAAAAGCGGACGCTCAAGAAATGAATTAATGTGCATGGCACTCCGCTATGCACTTGATAATCTGAAATTTGTCGAATAAATATATAATACGCATAAAAACGCTCCTTAAATATCTGAATAAATGAATACTTATTCAAGTATTGTGTGAAATAATGTTACAATTGACGAACTGACATTTATAGATATACAATTACTCCAATGGTAGCAATAAATTATCTGACATTATTTGCCGTATTATTTTATACAGGGAGGTTTTTTTATGCATTCATTATCAGATTCTACTCAGGGATACACTTACACCATTAAATGGATGTTCGGATTGCCGGAAGTTATGAAATCCATGCATGATATGGATATTCACGAAGGCAGCACAATTCGTGTTCTTCGAAAATTTCATGATTCTCTGATCATTTCCTCTGCAAACCGAAAGATTGTTCTTGGAAATGAAGTTGCTGACAGAATACAGGTATAGTGCTTTATATTAAATGTGGTGAAAATTTACAGAACAAAGACCGGATAAATGCTGTAACATTCAGCATTTATCCGGCTTATTCTTATCTCTGTTCTATCAGGCGTCAGTTTTCCGTCTTAATAATTGTTCTCTGAATTATAAGAAGAAAGAAACGCAAATAAGGTATGCACAAACAGCCACTGTATACGACAGATGACTCAAATGAGCCATAGCGTATGGAGGTGACTGTCTGTGAGTTTGCATATTATAATACAAAATGAGAAATGAGATGTCAAGTATCCCCAATAATCATTATTTCAAGAGCAGGAACAATTTGCGCTTTGAAGATCCGACCAATATATATGACAGAGTGTCCAGAATATTTGGATAAAGAAAACCGATGGCTTTGACTGTTATCAGTCTACACCATCGGTTTTCTCAAGTCCAGCTAACCCTTGAACAGTAACGAACAATTATTCAACCGGAATCCACACTTTCATTTCTCCCTCTCCACGGTTATTCCAAAGGAAATAAGGTATCGCTGTAAGCTTTACATCTTCTTTCATTTCCTGATACACTCCATAGAGTGTATCTCCTTCCAGTTCTCTTCTTCTGGTTCCTTTTGCATATATTGTATTAATTTCTTTTCCTGCAATACTGTTTCTCTTTGTTTCAAGCTCCCCCTGCGCATATAAGCCCAGTTCTTCTATTTCAGATCCATTGTCAATAGACTCAAAACAATACAGTAAAGGCCCCATAATAATTGCAGCTTTTCTTGCGTCATAGCTGATTTTTCTATTCGCAGCTATGACAATTGGTTCCATCTGAAATTCCAAATCAATTCTATTGATTTCCTGCGTATCTAAATCAACTAAAATATACCCGGATTCTGATCTCTCACAGAAAATTTCTCGCCCGTTTTTCTTTACTTTAACACCAGAGGACCAGGCAGGATGTCGAATAGCTATTTTACTACAATCTTTGCCGCTGATTGTTATTGAGATTATTCCGTTTAACGGAAACTGTGTCTCTAATTTTACCTGATACTGTTTTCCATTTCTTTCAACAGTAGCTTCACTATTTATAAACTGGTTCACATACAGTATACTTTCATCCTCTTCTAATCCGTATATGTATTTCCCAAGTCCTGCTAATGTACGTGCAATATTGGGTGGACAGCAGGAACAGGCATACCACTGTTGCCGAACGGATTTCAAATGATTCCTCTCCGGATTATCCTTGCTACGTCTGGGAAGCATCTCCATTGGATTCGCATAAAAGAAATGTTCTCCGTCCAGGCCAAGGCCTGATAATACTGCATTATAAAAAATATATTCAATTGTATCTGCATAACAACTCTGCTCAAAATTCTGCAGCATTTTAAACGTAAAAAAGATCATTCCAAGAGCTGCACAGGTTTCCGAATAGTTCGTATCATTAGGAAGATCATAGTCTTTCGTAAAAGCTTCACCGGAAGGTGTAGAACCAATACTTCCATTTATATAAATCTGCTTATTCGTAATATTATCCCACAATGATTTACAGCTATCCAGCAATTCCTTATCTCCATTATGATAAGCCAGATCTGCCATTGCTGTATACATATATACTGCTCTGACAGCATGTCCCGTTGCTTTCTTTTGCATACGTACCGGTTGATGGAATTGATTATACTCCTGATATGGAAATTGATTATATCGTCTATTTGGTTCTTCCACTTTACATTTTGTCCAGTGACAAATTCTTTTACGTTTTATAAATTCTTCTTCAAAAAATTGATTTGTTCCACGCATGTCAATAAAATATTCCGCTAATTTTAAATATTTATTTTCATTCGTGAGATCATACAGTTTCACCAGCGCAAGTTCTAACTCCTGATGCCCTGGATATCCATGCATCTTCCACTCTTCCGGTCCAAATTTCTCATTAATACAATCTGCAAGCTTGCAGGCAATTTTTAATATTTTATCTTTTCCTGTTCCCTTATAATAAGCTATGGCAGCCTCGATTAAATGCCCTGCGCAATATAATTCATGGCACTCTAAAATATTAGACCATTTTTTCTCTGGTTCAACAAGCTGAAAATAGGTATTTAAGTATCCATCTTCTTCCTGAGCTCCTTCCAGAAGGTCAATAACCTCATCTGCCTTTTTTTCCAATTCAATATTATTTTCCACCTGTAGTGCGTTTCCTACAGCTTCTAGCCATTTGTACAAATCACTGTCCTGATATGCTTCTCCGTAAAATTTATCATTTGAAATACCAGCTGCAATTCGGAAGTTATCTATAGCATGGCTTTTTTCGATTCCTTTTACTTTATCATTCAAAATATCCCATTGATAAGGGATTACTTTTTTTAATATCAGTTCCTGATATTCTTTCCAAAATCCACTTGTAATTTTTACATTTCCAATTTCCAGTGCTTTCATTTAAGTTTCCGCTCCTCCATAATCCTATATTCTTTGGGGGTACAGTTTTCCTGCTTTTTGAACACCCTGACAAAATAATTTGCTGTTGCAAATCCTGTCATATTCGCTATTTCATTTATATTTAATTCTGTTTCTCTCAATAAGATCTTGGCCTTTTTCAAGCGAAAATCACTAAGATACTTTGTAAATCCCACGCCCATTTCATTACAGAATAAACTGGATAAATAATTTTTATTCATAAACACCTCTGTAGCGGCAGATTCCAGAGAAATATCCTGATGATAATTTTCTTCAATATAACTTAATACATTTCTAACTGATTTACTGTATTTTTCTGAATCGTAATTGCTTTTATAATCGATCTGCTTTTCCTTTTTTAATTTTTTTACTTCACTCTGAAGTAATTTTACTTTTTCCTTTTCATTTCTGTTTTTTTTCCACTCACCTATCACTTTCCTGATAATCTTATATAACTCTTCCTCCTGAATGGGCTTTAAAATATAATCTACTGCTCCATTTTTAATAGCTTCATGCACATAAGAAAATTCTGTATATGCACTGACAAAAATACAAAAACAGTTTTTATTCGTTTCCCGTACTTTTCTAAGAAGTTCAAGGCCAGACATATTGGGCATTCGGATATCAGAAATGATTAGGTCTGGAGATAGTTTCTTACACAATTCCAAACCTTCTTCTCCGTTATCACAGGTTCCGACAATTTGTAATTCGCTTTCAAACTTTTTCAGAAAATTACATAGCAAAAAACGTATATTTTCCTCATCATCAATTATCAAAACTTTCATCCGGCACCACCTTTTCCCTTTTTATCCTAAATGAAACTTTTGTTCCTTTTCCAGCTTCACTTTCAATAGTGATTCCCGACTCTTTTCCATAATACAGAACAAGACGGTTATTTACATTTACAAGACCAATTCCTGTTCTGGGAGATTCTTCGCTGATAACTTTTAAAGTAATATTAGCTGCAAGAAGTGAGTGAACATATTGTAATTGAGCCGGACTCATTCCGCATCCATTATCACTTACAACAATTCTTAAATTATCATTTTCCAGTACAGCTTCTATGATCATTATTTTGGTTTTCTGCTCATCTTTCAGGCCATGACAATATACATTTTCTACTAATGGTTGTATCGTTAAGCACAAAATAGGGAAATCATACAGTTCCTGCTGAATCCTGTAAAATATCTGAACTTTTTTTCCAAACCTAAATTCCTGCATGCGTATATAGTTTTTCACATAATTGATTTCATCCTTTAAGCAAACTATATGCGTTTTATCATTTAATACATATCTATACATTTTGGCAAGTGCATCTGCTGCTTTTTCAACTTCATAGCTTTCACTTTTAATTGCCAATGCTCTGATCGTTTCAAAAGAATTTGCAAGAAAATGTGGATTTATCTGCGTTTGCAGTGCAAGCAATTTTGCCTTATTTGTTTCTCTTTGTATAGCAGCATTTTTTTTCAACATCTCTTCCAAGGAAACCACCATTGCATTGTATGTTATTTCAAGGGTGTTTATTTCCTTTAAATTTGAATTTACTTCTATATTTTTAAATTTTCCATTGGCTTTCATCAAACTCATGCTGGCAGTCAATTTTCCCAATGGATTTGAGATAGACCAGGCAAAATAAGATGCACATATCACAGACAGTATCAAAATAACAACAGCTACACCTACAAAACCTTTCAGATTTTCCTTTAGATTTCTGATAACAGCTTCATTTCCACATCCGATTTCTAAAGTCCAGCCGTTTTCAAATGTGTATGTTTTCTGTATGATATTACTTTTTGAAATATTTTCATTTTTTAAAATGATTTTATTGTCTTTATCTGTTAAAATCGCATTGGAATCTGTTCCACTTGGAATAAAGCTAACATTATTCTTCAATGCATCAGTATAAATATCAAGTTCCAGAAATCCTATTTTCAAATTTGGACAATATATATCATAAATATTCTGTCCCACAGAAAACACAGGGGTGTGATCATCTGCCAGCAAGTAGGGGGATCGATCATAAAAGCCTGTATACACAATATTCTCTTTGCATTCACACAGGTCTTTCATGCACGGATTATCATAATAACTATCTTTTCTTATGATTTCATTTGTGCTGCTTATCCTGCCTGTAGTATCGATCCAGCTGATATCTGCAATATAGGTTCCGGATCTGCGAAGTGTCTGAAAATTCTTTTCAATTTCCTTGCAGCTATAAAGGTAGCCCTTTTCACCATATTTTAAGCGCTCATTACTATTTAAAACCACTTCAATAGCCTGGCATCGTATGGTATTAATCTGGGAAAGAACAGTCTGAATATTATTTTTTGTCTGTATAAATTCCTTCTCAATCTCGTTCTGCTGTTGGTCTTTCGTATATTTGTATATCTGGCAAAATTGAACGATATTAAGCAGAACTGTAGATAGCAAAATCAAAAATACATAGGATATGGTCAATTGTTTTCGTATCGTATTTTTTCTTCTGTTCATTGCTGTTCTTTCCCTCATATGCAATTTTATTTTTTATTCATTCCACAAGTTTTCACGTTTCAGATATGCAACTCCGATTTGTTCCCGTACAATCTCTTCTGAATCAGGAATATACATGGCTCCATTATACCACATGATCCATCCTGTATCATTTTTCATTACATATGGTTTATATACTGCTTTTTCGTCAAATTTTCCTTTATCCGGTGCAATGATCGGATTCTGAGAATATCGCTCCCATCCTGTGATTCCGTCTTTTGATCTGGCTAATCCAATTGCTGCACGATCCACATGGATAAAACCGATATAAAACATATAGTACCAGCCATCCCATTTCAGCACATGGCAGGCTGCTGTTTTATTTCTCTCCCAATCAATGTTAACATCACTGGAAAAAATAGGATTTCCTTCGTATTTTTTCCAATTCATGCCGTCCTTACTCCATGCATATCCAATAGCATCCGGTTCATGGTTACCTCCTCCGGAATACCACATCTTATATATTTTTTCTGTTTCATCATATATAACATGAGGGCACATGATAGCTTTTAATTCCCAATCCTGGTCAGGTACAAGTACCGGAGCATCAAATCTTTCCCAGTTAATACCATCTACGCTCTGGGCATAACCAATGTAGGATTTACCTTCATTTGTATAAGGTGCCATCTGTCCGGAATACCACATTTTATATATTCCATTTACTTTTATCACAGATGGACGGTTTAATTCATCTTTATCCCACCATGAATCCTCTCTTGGTTTTAACACCTCGATGGGCTCTTTCCAATGCACACCATCCGGACTTTCTGAATAAGCAATGCATTCTTTTGGACGCCAGGAAAACCACATTTTATACATATGTTCATCTCTCATAACGGATAGATCAAAACATGTACCAAATTTTCCTCCTAAAACCGGGTTTGTTTCTTCTTTTTCCCATCCATCTTTTGTGCCCCAGGGATATTTACTCAGATTTTCCGGGGTATCCCAAAAAAAGCGATCTTCATATCTCTGCACAAAAAAGCCTTGTTCTTCTAATTCTTTACTATATTTGATCATTCCTTATCCTTTCACGCTTCCAGCTGTCATTCCTTTTATAACCTGCTTCTGAAATACCACAAAGAGCACGATTACCGGAAGGACCAAAATTATAATTGCTGCTGAGATCAATCCATAATCTGCCACATATTGGGCTTTCATGTTATAGCATACCTGATTCAATGTTATTAAAGACTGTTTTGATATGATCAACAGACTTAAAAATAAATCATTCCAGCTGTTAATTAAAACAAAAGTTGCAACAGTTGCCAAACCACTTTTTGATATCGGCAAAATTATTTTCCAGAAAATCTGCACGCGATTACATCCATCTATCTTTGCAGCTTCCTCCAGTTCTTTTGGAATCGACTCCATAAAGGGAGTTAAGATAAAAATGCTAAATGCAAGATTCGTTACAATAAAAGCCAATATAATTCCAATCCTTGTGTTCAATATTCCTATTTTACGAAATATAAGAATAAATGGGATTATAATCGCATTTATAGGTATCATAATTCCCAAAGAATAATAGTGATAAATCTTTCTTCCCTTTTCAATTCGTGCAATGACATAAGATGTCATTGCGCTTGCAATCGTAACTCCTGCCACACTGCAAACTGCATAAATAACAGTATTTAACATATGCAGCGGTACATCAGCAGCTTCCCATGCCGTAGAGTAATTATCCCACTTGGGTTTCAACGGAAATGAAAAAGGTCTAGAAAATATTTCATTATTCTCTTTTAAGGAAGACAGGAAAACCCAAAAAAGTGGATACAGCATTATAAGCGCAACACTACACAGAACAATGTATTTAATCAATACAGATATTTTTACTTTACTGCGCATATTCCTTCTCCTTTAATCATTTCTGTTAATATAGGCAAATATTTTGTTCACCACTGCCGTAGCCAGAACAGCCATTATAAGCATACAAACCGCAATAGCAGTTCCACGTCCGATGCTGGAATCCACAAATGCTTCTTTGTACATATAAATAGCCAGAAATGTACTGGATGCACCAGGTCCACCTTGCGTCATCATGTATGGAATATCAAACGTTTTAATTGCTCCGGATAAATTTATAATAATGCAAACCTGAATCATACTCTTCACATTTGGTATTACAATCTTTGAAAAAATATCTACCGTATTTGCACCATCTATCCTTGCACTTTCTATTATCTCACTTGGAATAGACTGCATTCCCGCCAAGAGAATAACAAAATGATATCCCAGATATTGCCATATACCAGGTAAAATTACAGAAAATAATACAATATCAGGATCAGATAACCAATTCTTTATATACTTCTCCATACCAACAGCTTTCAGGAACGTATTGATTGGTCCAAATGTAGGATTAAAGAACAATGAAAACATTAAGCCTATTACAGTTGCTGAAATAACTACCGGTACGAAATACGATGTCTGAAAGAATCTGAAACCCTTTTTCACACGATAAACCATGTAAGCCAGAATCAAAGCCAGCGGAAGCTGGATAAAAACTCCAGCTCCCATACTGATCAATGTATTGGCGATTATTTTTTTAAAGTATCGGTCACGTAAAAAAATATCCAAAAAATTATCTAATCCGACAAATACACTGTCTCCAACACCATTCCATTTTAATAATGCAATAAAGAAAGAAGCTACAAGAGGAAGAATCAAAAAAACAGTGTAGAGACAAAATGACGGAAAATGAAATAATATAGCGAATATTTTATCATGGATTTTTCCTTTTCTCATAAGCAACTCCGTTTAATTCTTTGCTGACTCCAGTGATTCATCAATATGTTCAATCACCTCATCAGGAGTTGAAATACCAGCAAATAATTCATCAAATCCATCTGCAAAATCAGTCCAGCATTCTGTCTTCGGACAAGTCTGTGGGAAGTTCGGACAAGATTCTTTTCCCTTTCCATAAGCAATAATATCTGCCAGAAGCGGAACAGTAACCTTCGCATCGTCAATTTCTACATCATTTCTGGCCGGAATGTCTCCTGCATTATACAATCCAATTTCCTGCATCTCAGTTGAATATAAATAGTCTACAATATCAATAATTGCCTGTTTTTTGGTATCATCTTCCCATGCTTTTTTAGAAATCATATATCCCATATCACCGCCTGCACGTGTGAAGTTTGAGGTATCTCTTGTACCGCCAGGCATAACAGGGGCATCAATAATAACTGAATTTTCTGCTGTCTCTTCTGTAATATTAGGAATCTGCCATGTCCATGCATAGATCATTGCAGCTTTTCCTTCATTATACAGTGCAAACTGCTGATTCCAATCTCCAATAGAAATGGTATCTGCCGGGAACAAGTTGTTTTCTCTCATTGTGTCGACAATTTCCAGGGTATTATGAATGTTAGGGGTGTCAATGGTATAATTTTGTGTAAGATTTTCAAAGTCTTTCTCACAGTCTGGCATCTGCCCTAAAATTTCAGCTACGAATTCATGTGCTGGATTTCCACCCTTTGATCCCATTGCAAATGGAGTAATTCCATTCTCATTGAACACTTTTCCAACTTCAATCATATCATCTAAAGTTTTTGGATATTCCAAACCATATTCTTCAAACAGTGCTTTATTGCACAGCCATACTCCGTACTGAAGAGATGTTGTGATAGTGGTCAACGTCCCCTTTGATGATGTTCTGCTAAATGATTCCTCCGGGAATAAATCTCTGCTAACCAATTCTGACGCATCCAGATATTCATCAAATGGAATAATAACATCTGCATCCAACAGCATAGTAGAGTTTCCGCCGCTTCCCCAATAAATAAAAATATCTGGTACTGTATCTCCTGCGATATCTGTTTTAATCTTAGCTTTCAGCTCATCTCCAACAATATTTTCGTGTTCCAGGGTAAATTCATCTGCATGATCGTCTGCAAAGCTTTCAATTGCATCATATGATGGTTTCTGTGCAGGATTTGAAGGTGTTAACCAAGTTATTAAACGAATTGTCGGCGCATCATCTGCCATAACAGGAATCGCTGTTCCGGTTACCATTGTTGCTGCTACAGTTACCATTGCCATAATTTTCTTTGTATACTTTTTCATAATTTATTTTTCCTTTCTATCAGAATGCTGTATAGCCTCCATCTACTACAAAATCAGAACCTGTTACGAAACTGCTTTCTTCACTGGCCAGGTATACGATAATCCCGGCAATTTCACTTGCAGCTCCAAAACGTTTTAATGGTGTCCACTGTTCAAAATTGGACTGTCCGACTTCTTCTGGTTTTAACGGTTCATCACTCCATGTACGAATGTAACCAGGACTGACTGTATTTACCCGAATACCATGTTTTGCCCATTCAATTGCCAGGCTCTTTCCCAGTAAGATAACGCCTGCTTTTGAAGAGTTATATGCACATTGGCATTGTGGAATATTTACTATATGTCCTGACATAGATGCAGTAAGGATAATACTTCCGCTTTTTTGTTTTATCATTGCTTTTCCTGCTGCACGTGAAGAGATAAATGCACCGGTCAGATTTACTTTTATAACTCTTTCAAATTCTTCCAAAGGCATATCTTCTGCCGGAATATCCTGAAATGTGCCGGCATTACAGTAAGCAATATCCAGTTTTCCCCATTTATCCACTATTGTATTAATAGTCTCTTCAATTTCATTCTCTTTCGTGATGTCAGCTGGCAGGATCAGTGCTTTTCTACCAAGCTTTCTAATATACTCAGCAGTCTCTTCCAGCCCCTTTTCATTAATATCTGAAATTGCCACATCAGCTCCTGCCTCAGCTAATGCCCACGCACTGGCTCTTCCAATTCCATGCGCAGCGCCTGTTACCCACGCTTTTTTTCCAATTACTCTTTCACTTAGCATTTTATCACTCCTCAAATTGTGTTTTAATATATTCAATTCCCTGTTCTGCAATCCGTAATCGATTTTCCATTGAAAGATCCTTATCCAGATCTCTCCACATTCTCATATTATGTCCCTGTTCCCCACCAAACTTATAGAAGGGTTCCAGTACAACGGCACCATCATAACCTGTTTTTTTCAGAGCCTTTCCTATTGCTTTCCAATTTATATGTGCACAGGTATTTGGGACTTTACGATTGGGTTCACTGACATGAAAATATCCAATGTGATCAGCAGCTTTCTCTATTGACTGTTCTATATCGTCTTCTTCAATATTCATATGGAAACAATCAAGCAGAAGCTTACAATTTGGACTGTCAATCTCCTTACAAAATTCCAAGCCTTCGTCAACTGTATTGATCAGATAATGTTCAAAACGATTAACAATTTCCAGATTTACAGTTACACCAAAATCTTCAGCCGTCTTCATTACAGCTTTCATACACGCTATACTTCTTTCCCTGTGCAGCGCTTTCAGCTCTGGCTCAATAATTTGTACACTATAGTCTGCGGGCCAGGAGCCATATACGATTCCGCCTACTGATTTTCCCCCAAGTAAGGAAATTCCCTCAATCCCACGTTTTAGGAATTCTACTGCACCATTTCTGCTTTCTTCTTGATCTGATGTAATGCAATACTCTTTTGGATAGCCAAATGTAAAAGTAGGTTCTATATCCAAATCTCTTATTACATCTTTCAACAAATCAATTTCTTTCTGATTCTTCTGAAACATCGCATCAGTTGGAAAAAATTCAAAAACTTCTGCTCCAACACTTTTGGCTTGCTGTAAACATTTTATCACTCCCTGGCTTTCGTAAAAGCTACCCCAATGATTGAAATGTATTCCAAATTTCATCCATCATTCCTCCCTTCTAACATTTTGCGCAAATATGTTTTTGTTATGTTTAGATTTTATTATATAATGCACAATCATTCAATTTCACATTCTTCACTTATATGTCATTTTCTACACTTCTATTTGTTTCTCGTGCTATTTTATTTAAAATATATCTAAATATATCTGAGCATCAAAAAGGGGCTGTCCATTTCCTGACAGCCCCTTAACACATTTTAGTGTCTCCACGCTCTTATAGTATTTTGTCAACACTGCAATTAAAATCATTCAGCAATCTAAGTATTTTATAGCCTTTTCTGAATAGGAAGATTTTTACATTACCTGGAATTTGGAATTCGCCCCATTCATTGGTAAACTCTTAATATTTCTTAACCACACAGTAATATGTTACAACTTTGATCGCGTAAAATGCGGCATAATAAGAACGGTTGATTGAATCCCTATACAAGCCCTCTTTTAAACAATGATCATCTACTTTCAGACTATCATTAGCTTCTGTAATTCGATAATTACTTAAATCTTTTTGTCTCTTATCCAATTACAATTCCCTCTTTCTCTACATTATCATAAAACGGCAATGCTACCAGCCAGTATCTGTAATGTGCCTCATTTTCCAGAACTGGATTTATTACAATCCCCGACTCCAGTTCCAGATCAAACGCCAGATTATATCATTTTAATTTTATTCTATTTTCATAACCTCTACCTTTAGGCTGCTGAACAATTTGTAATGTCTGGTAGTCCTTAATTTCTCACCTTCAATTATGGTTAATATGCCATCTTTCATCCACCTTTTGCTTCACTCTGTTCTCACTTTCTTGCTTGTCTATAGAAACTGGTACTGGACATCTTTCTGGCAGTCTCGATTCCTTCCCTCTGCCGCTTGCGGATCATCAGCCTTACCTTATGCTCCTTGAACCAGGCGATCTCATTCTTGATGTCTTCCCTGTTCCTGCTGAGACGATCCAGGCTCACTATGTATAAAACATCCCCTGGGCGCAGACCAAATATTCATTATCGCTCTACGAATTTTAGTCAAAAAAATATCTGCTGTCAAAATCCAATTTGGGGTAAATAAGAGGTGATCCAGAAGGGTGTAAATATATCCAGACATCAAAAAAACCCTTGAAAATCAAGGGTTTCAGGTCATGCCGCAGACCGGAATCGAACAATCCCGCAATGTCGCAAATATAGAAAACAGGAGGTTTCAGCACATCTTTCCCAAAGTGTAATCAAAAGTGTAATCAACCTCTACACTGAATCTAATTTGTAAACTACTTTTTTCGTTTACTATAAATTTTTAGGTGGAACATATTCTAATAAATCTTCTACTTTGCAGTCTAACGCATTACAGATTCGTGCCAATACTGCTGTATCTAATCTCGTAACAGTTCCATTACAATATTGATTAAGCTGAGTTCTTTGTAACTCCGCTCTATGTGCTAATTTGTTTTTACTTATTTCATTTTCTTTAATCAAATCTTCCAATTTGATTTTTATATACCCATAATCTTCTTCGACTTTCATAATAGTATAATGTATTCCCTTTTCTAAACGATTATGCTAAATATAGTTGACAATTATAGGATATAGAAATTAGAATGAGAAAAGAAGCTGTAGGATGTCTACTGTAACTTCTTATCTATAGATAAGAGAAAGGTCTTATATGAAAAAGTTCCACCAAATAAAAAAATATATCATCAAAATTATTTATGCGGTAAAAGATTTCAACTATTATCATGCCGGCTCAATAATTGGTTCCTTTCCAATCAGCGCGTATCCTCCCTCTTATTACATTCTTTCTGAGGAAGAAAAAGAAATATTTCGTCAAGACGTCGAACGACAAAAAGAAGAATTACTTGAATATATCAAAACTTTATAGGCATTAATTAATCAAGGGGAAATCCCCATATGTGGAATTTCCCCTCTATCTTATTATATTTTTTCCTTTTTCTTGTCAAGGGCGAGCGTATTTTCCGTTGGAAAATCTTCCTCGTCCTCCCTTGACAAGTTCTTCATATATTTTATGATCCTATCCCATAAACTCGATTCGAAGTAAAAATTTTTTCTTAATATGTAGTATTCTCCACTAGTCAACAATATTAATTTCCTGCCCAAACGAGCCAATTCAGCAGGTGGCACTATTCGTTCTCTTACTTCTGTTTTGGAATTAGTGATTTGTCTCCCATTTTTTGATATACCTTTTCGGTATGCATTTTGTTCTCCGATTAATCGCGAAAAATATTCTTGCGTGTCCGAATCAGAACATCCGAGAACAACTTTATATGTAAAATTGTTAAGCATAGCCATTCTTTCATCTTTTCCATATATCATATCAATATCTGCCATGCTTTGCGTCAAAATCATAATGCGAACATGTTTTTTTCGCAATTTCCTAAGTGCCGCAGTTATATCAAGTCTACCAAAAGAAGCAAATTCATCGAGGCAAAATAATATAGTATTTTGATGATTATTAGCACGATACGAAAAATAGTCCATGCATTGAGCAGTAATTATATGTAATAATGGTGCATACAATTCCAATTTTGCATCTTGTATTTTCACATAAACGTTTTTCTCTTCCAATTGTTCAGGTACAAATGCTTCTCTTCCTTTTTGGGGACGTCCAACACTTTTTTTGATATGTGGATTAGTTGCAAACAATCGTATCGCAGTGTCACATGCCTGCTTACATCCCGCAGTATTCCTCTCGCTAGTCCCTGCAAAAGAAGTAACATACTGTAAAGCCTTATAATTATTAATCGCATCAATTTCTTCAAATAGTGTTACATGATCCTTAGAAACTATTCTTTCGCATATCTCTACAAAATCCATCCCCATATGATAGTACGTAATCAACGATGCCGTTAATATCTTTCTTCCCTCAACCGTAAAAAAAACACTTGTATCCGACGCATTATTTTCAAGCGGCATTAATAAATACGCTAATTGTTCTAATGCTTCATCTTTTGCTTCATCACTTTCCTTCTTATCTATGGAATAGAATATGTTATACAATATGCTATCTGCATTATCTGGATCAAAAATAATCTTGTTCTGAATTTCCACATTATCACATATATCTCCAGAAATATCTATTACAAAGCTAGTTCCATCCCAATGTTGCAAAGTTGGTATGAGTATACTACTTGTCTTGCCTAGTCCAGAACCCGCAAAACACGCCACATGCCCCTCTCCATTAGTCGGTGAATAATATAACTTGTTTCCTTTTTTTCCAAATACGATACCTTTTACTGCATTCTTGTTTCTGGACATACATACGCTATTTTTATCGTTATGAGCTTTATACTTCTGGTATATCTCTTCACCTACAATAAACAATGCCAGTATCTGAATTCCACCATGTCTCAGGAAAAACATACATATATGTTCTAATTTTTGAATGAGTTTTAATAACATTGTCATCTCCATCTACTGCCCCTCTCCATCCTGCTCTCGTATTCTTCAGTACGCCAGCGGCTTCTTGTTTTTCCATTTTTAAGCTCCTGTACTGTTCGATTACCGCCTTGTGCCTTAGTAATCCCTGTTAAGATATTAGCCTGCACGTCATGGTCAATAAGCCATTTCTGTAAAGCCGGGTGAAAATTACGAAGTTCTGTCTTGTTCAATACATCATTCGCACATATTTTTTCACCACCATGTTTCTGATCCGATGTAGCCGGAATAAACAAAAAATGCATATGTGGTTGACCACCCTCGTCATTATGTACAATTGCCTGTATGCAGTTTCTTTCCCCATATCGTTCAATAAGAAATTCATATGTTACTTGAAAAAATCTTTCTCTATCAGATTCTTTTAAATTTTTCGGTACCGTAACTATCCAACCTGCCATAACCTTAACATCCTTACGGTTATAACAATATAATTCTTTTTTACGTTCTACATAATAATCATACGAACTAATTCCACGTTGAGGTGCAAGAGAATAATTCTCTACTGTTCTTTCCTTACATATATCCTTATTTTCAGGATTCTGAATAGTACGCTCAATGTGTCTTAATTGATTAACAACCGCAGACTCATCAAATTTTTTTACACTTGCCATTTCTTTAACCTCTTTTATACTAACAACATTCTAATCTGCCATGCAATACAAGCAGCGTAGACCAGCGGGCGACGAATTGGAAATTCTGCCATATC
>OMGJ01000112.1_pt1 | contig 56855 bp, 45 predicted proteins | sample 1645811 | NCBI WGS metagenome assembly OMGJ01 (sample SAMN05578589, study PRJEB25193) | human gut metagenome | biome: Human Microbiome; feature: human-associated habitat; material: feces | host: Homo sapiens | place: USA:Birmingham | reverse complement strand
AAGGTGAGTATCAACGGGGATGACTCCGACTAAGGGGCCAGTCACATTACCAGTAAGAACAAGGGTTTTATAAATAATATGTTCATCAATGCCGGTGTGGTCAACGCTCATTGAACGGACATCGCCATCTTGATGCGTCGGAAATTCAGCTTGCTCATATGGAATATTATTTTTGTCTAAGATTTGTTCCACCTGCGTTTTTTTCATTTTACTTTTTTTATTCTTTTTACTCATAAGAAGATCATCTCCTAAATTTATCTGGGTCGCACCAATATTTTACAAAAAGATCCCAATTTAAAATAGGTCTGCTATACTTAAAGTGTATCATTAAAATTCGAATTAAATAAATCCGAGGAGTTAATTAGATGGCAGACTTAGTATATCGCTCAGTGATGCGTGATATAAAACAAAAAATTTTAGGCAATGAATACCCCGGAATGCGGCTACCGGACGAACGAAGCTTAAGTGAGATTTACGAGGTAAGTCGAAGTTCAATCAAACGAGCACTAGGTGTATTAGCGCAAGAAGGAATTATCTTCAAAAAACGCGGTTCAGGAACTTTTATTAATCCGCTCTACCTAAAAAATCAGTCCTTATTTCATTATGAGGGGAGTAATTTGGGAGTTACGGATAGTTTCCGTGCTGATGGGAAGAAGCAAGGGATTAAGTTGCTTGATTACCAGGTTGTTCCCGCAAATAAGGATGTACAAGAAGAGTTGTTCCTCAATGATAATGACTTTGTTTACCAAATCAAACGGTTACGGCTAATTGATGACCAACCTTTTATGATTGAAACTGGTTTTATCCCGATTAAGATTACACCAACCTTATCTCCTGAAATTGTTAACGGCTCTATTTTTAATTATCTTGAGGATAAGATGGGAAAACGAGTTACCAAGTCATTCATGACCATTGGCGTATCACCATCAGATAAACAAGACCAAGAATTATTAAAGTTAAGCTCGATAGAACCGGTGGGCATAATTGATGGAATCTTCTTTTTAGATGATGGAACACCATTTGAAGTTTCAAATATGCGCATTCACTATAAATACATGAAATATAGTACTTTTGTTAGCTTAGACCAGGAAGGCTAATATTAATTTAAGTTCATTAGATTGTCATAAGTTTGCGCAATATAACCGTAGAATGTGGCAAATGGTGTTAGACTAAAGATGTTAGCCGGTTTGCAAAACTAAAGAGCGGCTTAAAATTATTAATTTTTTATAATTGGACCGTATCAATTTGTAAAAAGGTTGACTTTTTGAAAAAACAGTTTATCATTAACATTGTAAATTTAATGATTTACGTTATGTTGTTAGAAAGCACAGGACGTATTGATTTATATAGAAGGAGTGTTTATTAGATGGCAGTAGATTACGATTCCAAGAAATACTTGGAAAGTGTTGATGCTTACTGGCGTGCAGCTAACTACCTTTCAGTTGGTACATTGTACTTAATGGGTGATCCATTACTTCGCCAACCATTAAAGGCAGAAGATGTTAAGCCTAAGCCAATTGGTCACTGGGGTACTATTGTTCCTCAAAACTTCATTTACGCACACTTGAACCGTGTAATTAAGAAGTATGACCTTGATATGTTCTACATCGAAGGTTCAGGTCACGGTGGCCAAGTTATGGTTAACAACTCATACTTGGATGGTTCATACACTGAAATTTATCCTGAATATACTCAAGACACTAAGGGAATGGCTAAGTTATTCAAGCACTTCTCATTCCCAGGCGGTACTGCATCACACGCTGCACCTGAAACACCAGGTTCAATCCACGAAGGTGGGGAACTTGGTTACTCACTTTCACACGGTGTTGGTGCTATCTTAGATAACCCAGAAGTTATTGCCGCTGTTGAAATCGGTGATGGTGAAGCTGAAACTGGTCCATTAATGGCATCATGGTTCTCAGACAAGTTCATTAACCCAATCAAGGATGGTGCGGTATTACCAATCATCCAAGTTAACGGATTCAAGATTTCTAACCCTACTATCCTTTCACGGATGAGCGACGAAGAACTTACTAAGTACTTCGAAGGTATGGGTTGGAAGCCATACTTTGTTTCAGCTTACAAAGAAGCTGACCGTGATGGTGAATTCAAGGGTTACAAGCCTCACATGGAAGTTCACGAAGAAATGGCTAAGACTTTGGACAAGGTTGTTGAAGAAATCAAGGCTATTCAAAAGAACGCTCGTGAAAACAATGATAACTCATTACCACAATGGCCAATGATTATCTTCCGTGCACCTAAGGGTTGGACTGGTCCTAAGACTGACCTTGATGGTAACCCAATTGAAAACTCATTCCGTGCACACCAAATTCCAGTTCCAGTATCCCAAGATGACATGGAACACAAGGACATGCTTGTTGACTGGATGAAGTCATACAAGCCAGAAGAATTGTTTGACGAAGATGGTCACCCAGTTGCTCTTGTTGAAGAGAACACACCAGAAGGTAACCGTCGTATGGCTATGAACCCTATCACTAATGGTGGTATCGATCCTAAGCCACTTGTATTGCCAAACTACCGTGATTTTGCTATTGATGTTCAAAATCCTGGTTCTGTTGTAAAGCAAGACATGCTTGAATGGGGTAAGTACCTCAACAAGATGGCTGAATTGAACCCAACTAACTTCCGTGGATTTGGTCCTGACGAATCTAAGTCAAACCGTCTTTACGCATTCCTTGATGGTCAAAAGCGTCAATGGATGGAAAGTGTCCACGAACCAAACGACGAAGATGTGGCTCCACAAGGTCGTATGATCGATTCACAACTTTCAGAACACCAAGCTGAAGGATTCCTTGAAGGTTACACATTAACTGGTCGTCACGGATTCTTCGCAACTTACGAAGCATTCGGTCGTGTTGTTGATTCAATGCTTACTCAACACATGAAGTGGTTACGTAAGGCTAAGGATCTTTACTGGCGTCACCAATACCCAGCATTGAACTTTGTTGATACTTCTACTGTATTCCAACAAGATCACAATGGTTACACACACCAAGATCCTGGTATTTTAGGTCACTTAGCTGATAAGAAACCTGAATATATTCGTGAATACTTACCTGCAGATGCTAACTCATTATTGGCTGTATTCGACAAGACTATTAATGATCGCGATAAGATTAACTTGATTGTTGCTTCTAAGCACCCACGTCAACAATTCTACTCAGCTGCAGAAGCTAAGGAATTAGTTGATAAAGGTTTGAAGATTATTGATTGGGCTTCAACTGATAAGAATGCTGAACCAGACGTAGTTATCGCTGCTGCTGGTACAGAACCAAACTTAGAAGCTTTAGCTGCAATTTCTATCTTGCATGAAAAATTACCTGACTTGAAGATTCGCTTCATCAATGTTGTTGATATCTTGAAGTTACGTAGTCCTAAGGTAGATCCTCGTGGCTTAAGCGATGATGAATTTGATGCTTACTTTACAAAAGACAAGCCCGTTATCTTTGCTTTCCATGGTTATGAAGGCCTATTACGTGACATCTTCTACTACCGTCACAATCATAACGTTGCTTTCCACGGCTATCGTGAAAATGGTGATATCACAACTCCATTCGATATGCGTGTGCTAAGCCAAATGGATCGCTTCGATCTTGTAAAATCTGTTGCACTTTCTCTTCCAAATGCTGACAAGTATGGTCAACTTGTTGCTGAAATGGATGCTAAAGTTGCTAAGCATCATCAATACATTCGTGATGAAGGTACTGATTTACCAGAAGTTGAAAACTGGGAATGGAAACCTCTTGATTAATAAATCAATTGAATAATTAAAAAGAGTCGAGATTAATTTCTCGGCTCTTCTTTTGTATTCTCTATTCAACTGTTGCTCCTAAACTATTCTTAAAATGTTCTAGAGCCCATTCTTGTCCATTATCTGTAAAGGTAGCTACTCCATCTTTTAAAATTGTTAATTGATAATTCAAATTGTAGCCACCAATTGCTGTATGTAAGACACAAATATCGGTACAAACTCCTACTAAATATAGATCTTTAATTCCTCTTTCACGCAAAAAATTATCTAGATTAGTATTTTGAAAGGCAGAGTAGCGATTCTTAGCAAATTGATATACTTTTTCGTCTGCTTGATGTTCTTGATACCATTCATCTAATTTTCCATATAACTTTTGTCCCCAAGTTCCTGCTATATTATGTGGCGGAAATAATTTATGTTCTGGGTGAAATACGTCATTTTCAAAATGTGTATCTGTTGGTAGAATTACATAATCACCATTGCTATAAAAATCTTGAGCTGTTTTAACAATATAGTCTTCCAACTCTTGAGCTGGCTTACCACAAGTTAAAGCTCCCTTATCATCCACAAAATCATTAGTATAATCAATAATCAACAATGCCTTTGTCATTTATACCACTCTTTTCTTTGACTAGTTGTCTTTTCTACCTACTGTATCACTTTTAAATAATTTAGCAATATTAATTTTATTTTCTTGAATTAATTTTTAAAAACCTTTAAACTAAAGAAAATTACGCTAGAGGTGTGCAATTATGACAACATTTTATATTATCCGTCACGGACAAAGTGAAGCTAATGCTAAGGGAATTCTTCAAGGTAGCCAAATTGACACTCCACTAACTGAACTTGGACGCTCTCAAGCTCAAGTTACACTTTCAAAACTTGGAACTGACAATTTTGACGCTATCTATGCTAGTCCGCTTTTACGAGCTGCTCAAACTGCCACTATTATCGGTGGTAGTGATAAAACTATTACTTTTGATCCTCGCCTAAAAGAATATGATTATGGCACTTGGGACGGAGAAATCGAAGCTGATATTTGGCAAAAGTATCCCCAATATTTCGATGAACATCACAATTTACTTCCTAATTCTTGGATGGATTCAAAAGGTGATACATATTTAGAAGTAAAATCACGTTTAGAATCTTTCTTCGATGAAGTTATTGCTCGACATCCAGACGACTCTGTGTTAGTTGTTAGTCATGGTTTCACCATCAAATTAATCTTAGATTATATTCTCAATATCGGTAATCTAGTTAATATTAGTGAACCTACAAATGCTGGTATTACTAAGGTTAAAATGACTAAAGATACTAAAACTGTTATTTACTTCAATCGCTAAAAAATAAGGTACCATCTCCTTTTTACTAGGGAATGGTACCTTTATTTTATTATTAAATTACATTTTAAACTGTTCCTGGGCGTTTCTTCTTTTCAACTTTCTTGCCCATTGCCATGTCGTCACTGTATCCCCATACCCAAGTTACTACAAAACTTACTACTAAAGCTAAAGCACTTGAGATTAAGAATGCATAGAAACTATTTAAATCACTAGGATGTTTCAAGTCAAAGAATGAGGAGAAACCGATTAGAGATCCTGTAAATCCAAACATGGATCCGTGCATTAAACCTGTAACAAAACCACCTACAGCAGATCCGATTAAACCGGAAATAAATACTTTACGATAACGCAAGTTGATACCGTAAATAGCTGGTTCTGTAACCCCACAGAATGCGGAAATTGCTGCAGCGATACCTAAGGACTTCATGTCATTCTTCTTGGACTTGATAGCTACTGCTAAAACAGCTGCACCTTGAGAAACCATTGTTACAGAAATAATAGCGTTCAAAGCACTTTCGCCAGAACCTGCGATTTGCTGAGCAACCAATGGCACAACGCCCCAGTGTAAACCGAAGATAACTAGTAATTGATAGAAACCACCAATTACCAAGCCACCTACCCAACCGGAAGAATGTACTAACCAGTTGATGAAGTCAGCGATACCGTTAGCGACACCTTGAATAATTGGACCTGTAACAACTAAAGTGATTGTTGAAACAACTAATACTGTAATCAATGGATTGAAGATCATTTGTAAGTAACTAGGTAGAACTTTCTTCAACCAGTCACCTAACTTCTTAGCCATCCATGCAGCTAAAATCATTGGGAAAATGGAGTATGTGTAGTTTAAGAATTGGAAGTTAATTCCAAAGATTGTAAACATACCTTTAAATGCTTTACCCCAAGTTACTAATTGTGGATATGTTAGTACCCCACCAATAACTGCAACTACAATTGGATCGCCACCTAAACGCTTAGCTGCCGCAAATCCTACCAAGACTGGTAAGAAGTAGAAAGCAGAGTCTGCCATTGCACTAACAGTAATGTATGCTGTACTCTTGGCATCAAGCAATGCTCCTAATTGAGGTAAAGTTAATAATGCTAAAAGACCTTTAATAATACCAGATGCTGCGATTACCCCAACTACTGGACTCATGGAACCAGTAATAACACCAATTAAGTTACCAAATGCACGACCAACAGGATTTCTACCATCATCAACAGGAGCTGTATCTTCTGCTGGTGCGTCAGCTAGATTTGGCATTTTCTTCATAACTGCATCAAAAACGTTAGTAACTTCATTTCCGATAACAACTTGATATTGACCAGATGCATGTAACACGTCAATTACTCCATCTGTATCTTTCAAGATATCATCATGAGCCTTACCCTCATCTTTTAAGTTGAAACGAAGACGAGTGATACAATGAACTAAGCTATTTACATTTTCTTGTCCACCGACATTATCAATAATTACATCTGCCAAAGCATCATAATCTAACTTGCCATTTTTCTTGGTAGCTGCTTTAACGTAGGCTGTTGCAACTTCTTTACCAGCTTCAACTTCACCTTCTTCAATATCAAGCCCTTCCAATTTATCGCTGGAGTTAGTTATAATTACCATGATTGTTGTTTCTAAGCCAGCTAGCTTAATATTTTCTAGGGACATTGTAGCTAATGCTTGACCTGCCTTAACTTCTTGTCCATCTTGAATGGCTAAATCAAAAGGTTCGCCGTTCAAGCCTACAGTATCGATACCCATATGTACCAAAACTTCTAAACCTTCTTTAGTAGTAATACCTACTGCATGTTTAGAATCAGCTACCATAGTTATCTTACCTGAAACTGGTGCAACAACTTTTTCACTAACGGGTTCTAAACCAAAGCCTTCTCCCATCATACCTGTGGAGAAAACTTCATCATTAGTTGCACTAAGCGCTAATACTTTACCTGCTGCTGGAGAAACAATTTTTACTTTCTTAGCCATGTTTTTCCCTCCTGAAAACCTTTTCTTTTTCTTTTCGTAATCATAGTATCACTTGTATATACAAGTTGTCAATCAAAAATATGAAATTGTTTACAAATATTGATAAAAAGTTAATACATCTTCACAAAAAAATGAATATATATTGTATATACATCTATTAATTGTTATAATGATTTTGAAATTTACTTAACTTAATTGGAGGGATGCAAATTGGTTCAAAGTAAACATGATATGATTGCGCAAGACATCGCTTCAAAAATTAAATATCATCAATATAAAGAAGGAGATTATCTCCCAAGTGAACATCAACTTTGTGAACTTTATGGAACTTCTCGCGAAACTATTCGTAAAGCTCTCAATCATTTAACCGAATTAGGACTTATTCAAAAAATCCGTGGTAAGGGTTCTGTCGTTTTAGATATTCAAAAATTTACCTTCCCTATTTCTGGGATTACAAGTTTTAAGGAATTAAATAGATCTCTAAATATGCATGCTAAGACAACGGTTCTAAAGCAAGTAAACACATTGGCTCCTAAAAAATTTATGGACATTAATATCGATAATCAACAGGCAATTTTCGTTGAACGTCTTCGTACTATCGACGACCTACCTGTAGTGTTAGATCAAGATTATCTACTTACACCTCCAGTTTCTTCTTTGCCAGCTGGTGTAGCTGAAGACTCTATTTATGAATATTTAGAAAAAGAATTACATTTAGAAGTATCCTATGCTACTAAAGCTATTACGGTTGAAAAAGCCGCAGATGATATCGCTGAAAAGTTGCAGCTGGATGATGATAAACTCGTTGTTATAGTCAGAAGTCTTTCTTATTTAGACGACACTACACTATTCCAACTAACATCTTCCTATCATCGCCCTGACAAATTTAAATTTATTGATTTTGCTCGTAGAAAAAAAATCTAAGAAAAGAGGTAGCTAAACATGACAAAACTTGGTCAAAAAGTAATTTATCAAATTTATCCTAAGTCATTTTACGATTCTAATAATGATGGTTTTGGAGATTTGAAAGGAATTATTGCTAAGATTGACTATTTGAAGAAACTTAATATTGATATGATTTGGTTCAATCCTTTTTATGTTTCTCCGCAAAATGATAATGGATATGATATCGCTGATTACTATAAGATAGATGAACGTTTTGGTACTATGGAAGATTTTGAAGAAATGGTAGCCAAGCTAAAAGAAGCTAACATTGGTGTAATGTTGGATATGGTGTTAAATCACTGTTCCACTGAACATGAATGGTTCCAAAAAGCTTTGGCTGGCGATGAAAAGTATCAAAAATATTTCTACCTTCGTCCTGCTAAAGAAGATGGTTCATTACCAACTAACTGGCAGTCTAAATTTGGTGGTCCTGCATGGGAAAAATTTGGCGATACAGATTTATACTATCTTCATTTATATGATAAGACTCAAGCTGATTTAGACTGGCACAATCCAGACGTACGTGCTGAAGCAGCTAAAATCGTTAACTTCTGGAAAGAAAAAGGTGTTGCTGGCTTTAGATTTGACGTGCTTAATGTAATTGGAAAAGATGAAGTATTGGTAGATTCTGTAGATCCAGATCATGAAAAACCTCTATATACTGATACTCCAGTTGTTCATAAGTATATCAAAGAACTTAACCGTAATACTTTTGGAACAGATCCTGAAATCGTAACTGTTGGGGAAATGTCATCAACAACTATCCCTAACTCGATTGAATATACAAATCCAGATGAACATGAATTATCTATGGTCTTCACTTTCCATCATTTGAAAGTTGATTACGATAACGGTGAAAAATGGAGCAAGGTTCCATTTAACTTTATGGAATTAAAATCCCTATTATCTACTTGGCAAACAGAAATGGATAAAGGCAATGGCTGGAATGCATTATTCTGGAACAATCATGATCAACCTTGGGCCTTGAATCGTTTTGGTGATCCCGTAAACTACCGTGAAAAGTCAGCTGAAATGCTAGCATCTGCCCTACATTTACTTCGTGGTACTCCTTATATCTACATGGGTGAAGAATTAGGTATGATGGATCCTCATTATAAGTCTATTGACGACTATGTTGACGTTGAAGCTTTAAACGGCTATCAAATGTTACTTGATAAGGGTGTAGACAAGGATCGTGCTTTTGAAATTGTTGTTTCCAAGTCACGTGATAACTCTCGTGTGCCTATGCATTGGGATGATAGTAAATATGCTGGCTTTAGTGAAGCAAAACCTTGGTTAATGCCTACTGATCAAGATGAAATTAATGTAGAAAAAGAATTAGCTAGTGGCGAAATCTTTAATCACTATCAAGAATTGATTAAATTAAGAAAATCAGAACCACTTATCTACGCTGGTCATTTCAAAGAATTATTGGCAGATGATAAACAAGTCTTTGCTTATGAGCGTTATCTAGATGATTCATCTGAGAAATTAGTTGTCTTCAATAACTTCTATGGCACTGAAGTTACAATTGATTTACCAGCTGAATATCAAGATAAGGAATGCACAACACTTATCGATAATTACCAAAATGAGATTCAAAAGACTGCAAAACAAATTACACTACAACCTTATGAATCTTTAGCAATTAAGAGTCTAGAGAATAAACCAAAATAGCATTAGCAATTAAGAGTCTAATGAATAAACCAAAATAGCATTTATTACGGCATCTCTACCGTGATAAATGCTATTTCTTTACTAAAATTCGTTTATTTTGTGACCAAATTACTAGAATGAAATTAAATCCTAACATCAAAGCTGTGAATAAAAAGACTGCTTGGTAACCAAACAAACTAGATACAAATGATCCTAATAATGGTCCAATTACCCCACCACTAGCTTGGAAAGATTGATTATAACTGAAGATTCTACCAAATGCTGCTGGTGGTACGTCTACTGATAAGATCGTCTGTACAGCTGGTAATAAAGCTGCATCTGCGATTCCTATAAAGAAACGTAATACAGCTAGTAGCCATGGCGATGTTACCAAAGACATTGGGATAAATAGTAGTACTTCTACAACTAATCCCGTTATCAATACTTTTTCTGGCCCTATTTCATCCATCTTATGTCCTAATTTATTTGCGACTAATAATGTTCCAAAGCCTGGAGCTGCCGCAACAATCCCACTAACTAGAGAAATATTACCTTGTCCATGCATCAGCCTTTTAACCAATAAACTAATAATTGGTGAGATTGACATCAAAGAAGCATTGATAATCAAAGTTGTTATAAACATTGAAATTATCAATTTAGTATTTGAAATTTGAGAAAAGATTTCCTTCATAGGCTTCATTTCACGCTTAGCTACTGGCTTAAAATGTTCTTTGGTGTTTACCCAGGTTAAGAAAAACGCAACTAACATCATAAAACCTGTAATAAAAAATGGTACTCGATAGCCAAATGATCCAGCAATTGCGCCACCAAAAATAGGTCCTAGTAGATTTCCAGAAACACTGGCAGTCATCATATTTGCCATTGCGGATCCCGTTTTAGCACGTGGAGTTTCCCCAGCAATAAATGCAGTCGCATTATTTATATAACCAGAAAATGCTCCTTGTAAGAAACGAAGGAAAATAATCACCCAAACACCTTGGGCTAATCCTGTTAAGAAAATCGTAAAAGCCATAACACCTGAAGCACGCATACACATTAATTTACGACCCTTACGATCTGCCAAACTTCCCCAATATGGTGATACAATTGCTTGCGATAAATATGTCATCGAAAAAGCTAAACCAGAATATAAATTTAGTTGCCAAGTCGAAAAATTACCTAAAGTTTCCATGAACAGTGGCATAAATGGCATGGTCATGGAAAATCCTAGTCCAGTAATAAAACAGCCTAACCATAATGATATAAATGTTCTTTTCCAAGTTTTAGGGTATTCATTAACTTTCACCTGCACGTCATCTCCAATGCTACTCTCTTATGTTTTACTCAACATGGTTATCATTATAGCACCGATTTCTTAACTATTCTTTAAAAATTTTCGCACATACAAAAAATGATGAACAACTCGTGTCCATCATTTTACTTACTGTAATTTCTTCAGTTCTTTACTATTTCTTCTAATTCTATTGAAGTCACTCAAGCATAGCGTAATTTCAAATGCAGCTATGACCGCAATCATAGTGTCGTAGCCATGTTGAAGCATTCTGATACATATCAGTCCAAATATCATTTGAATTATGATTGTTACTCTTCTATACTTAATATCCTTTTTTAAAATTTCGATCTTTTCCTGATTGTTCATATATGTCATTCCTTTATACAATAAAGCGTCTAACTATCTATAGTTAATTCTAACATATCTTAACCGATTAAATTATTAAAGTAAATTAAAAAGAACGAGCAGATTAAAAATCTACTCGTTCAGAAATTAATTATTCTTCCAATAATTTTTTCCAGCAGTTATATCGTATTGCAATAGCTTGTAGTCTTCCCACAATTGTTTTTGTTTCTTCGATAATGATTTATATTTTACAATTTTTCCATTATTATCTACAAATTCTGTATGTGTATTATAACTATTAACAGTCGACTTTTGCGTATTAAGCGTTGCTACTGGCAGTTTTTCTTGAACTTCCGTTAATAAAGCTTGATAAGCATTTACTTTTGAGTTAGTTTGTTTTGCCATTAACGCAATAAAGTCATTTGGTCCTACATATTCAGTCTTGCTGACTAAATTTCTAGCACCATGCTCTCGTGCATACTTATTTGAATAAATAAAGTAATCCGTTGAATGCAATTGGATTCCATATTTAGTCATATCTACTCCGCCATAAATTTCTGGAAGATGATCTCCATAAAATACAAGAGTTACAGGCTTATCTAATTTATCAATTTCACTGATAAAGTCTTTCACAGCTGTGTCTGTATAACTTAATCCTGTAGAAAAATCTTGGACCGCATTTCTAGTATAATCATCAATTCCTTCACCTACTGGAGTGTACCTATCTGAATTATTATAGTAATTGCGATCATAAGGGAAATGATTTTGCATAGTTACTAAGTTTATAAATTCACCATTATTGGCTTTTTTCACCTGATCCAATGCATTTTTATATGCAGTTTCATCTGATAAATATGGACTTCTATCTATCTTCTTCTTGTATTTTATTTTGTATTTGCTCCCTAGATAATAGAATCTATCGAATCCAAAACGTTTATACACTTCTGTTCTACTATAGTAAACGCCTTGGTAAGGATGGATAGCGACTGCTTCTGGGAATGATTGTGCAATATTAGGATTATATTTTCTATGTGTTACTAACTGTGTATACGGTGTTGGTAATGTAGGCGAAAAGTTGCTCAAATCAAGCCCCGTCAATGACATATATTCCATATTGGCTGTTCCACCACCATAACCTGCACTTATCATAGTGCCTGAAGTCGTCTTTTGTTTTAATTGACGAATATATGGGATTGGATCATTACTTAATTGTATTCCTGGAACTCGGTTAGGATCAGAAAAACTTTCACTTAAATTAAAGATAACAACTTGATCTTTGAAATTATTTGCTCTATCTTTGTTAATATCTGCCGCAACTTTTTTATACTTATCCTTTAATTGCTGCATTCTCTCTTTAGAATATCCACTAGGCTTTTTCATAACCTCAACATCTATGTTATTTAAAAATTGTTGAGTAGGCCCATTCTTTTGTGCACCAGCTAATTGATTATAAAAAGTAGGATCATTACCTATTCCACCAGAAATTATGTGAATTACAGATTTTTCATGATTTAGGAAAGTAACACTACTGAAAATTACTGGAATTATCATTAACCAAGCTACTCGACTATACCACTTTTGCTTAGGTAGCCTATATTTCTTTTCTAAGAAGTAGATTATTGGAACCGTTATAACAATTACTGCAACAACTAAAAGTAATATCCAACCATCTACCATCCCTAATAAGCTTTTCCAAGCTTTAATCATTGATAGTTCAGATGGCAAAATTGGTTCATTACGAATACCTATTTTAATTCGATTAGCTACTACCCATATTATCCAAAGTAAACTAGACACAATTGTTGAAAACCAATATCTATTTGTCAGACTGAAAATAAATTTCAAAAATAGCAAAAATATTATTGCATTTACAAGAATCATTGCCTGTCTTACACCAATTGTATATGTGAAGATGTTATATTTTACATCAACATTAGGTGCTACAGTCCATTTTGTATTCATCATTAAAAATGAAAAGATTGCTAAGAAATATCCCCAAGCAATTGTTGCTAAGTACACTCGATGTGCTTTTAGCCAACTTTTTATTCCATTAGTAATTCTATAAAAGAATTGAGAAAGTTCCTCATCTGCTCTGATGTCATAAAAATTTGAAATCTTTCGTGATATTCCAATTAACTTACAAATTCCTAATATTATAAAGTTAGAAAGGATTATAATTAACATTAACCATAATATTTCTTTAATATCTTTAGCTAAAATCCATCTAGTTATACTTTGTGCAGTTTTGCGATTATATTCAATTAACTTATTCAAAAGAGTTTGATTATTACTAATTACTAGTAAAGCCCATGCTGTATAGATTATGAAATCTACATAACCACTTTTTACGTTTACTTTTGCCTTAGACACTAACAGAACAACATAAAAGGCTAACAGAATTAATAACGCTGAAGCTGAGTTAGTAAAACGTCCAGCCGTTGACAGATCATTATGTACCGCTTTACTAAATTCAGGCATAAGCGATACTACAATAATATTTGTCAAAAGTAATAAAATTATCCTTGTTACTACTTTTTTTACACTTAGTTTTGACCTGATATAATTTCCATAAAATCCCAAATTAACCAGGATGTATCCAAAAACTGTTCCATTAGCAAATCCAAAAATATCTTTATTGAAAATAGTAGGAGCTATTATTACCAATAGTAAACTTAACTTTATTATATTTTCATACTTCTTAACTCCTTTATTAAATAAAGGTAACGTCAACATTCCTAGTACTATACCTGATAATATCCCATAAGTATTGCGAACAAATGGAAATAACATATTGTATAAGTCTACTATTGAAAATTCTCTACTAAATAACGTTAATATTAGCAATCCTAATGTACCGACAAAAATAGTATATATCCAATACTTTATAGCACTACTCCAAGATTTATCTTCACTACTTTGTAGTAAAAATCCTAGGCCTATGGCAAAAATATCGATTCCTATCAAGGTAGATGCATGATATATCTGCATTAAAGATTGTTGTATATTAACTTTATCGTTTATTAAAATATCTGGACTAGATTGCCAAAATATTCGATCTAAACATACTAATAAAGAACTGAATATAAGCAATATAGCTAATCCTATATTTTTTCTCTCTTTATTCACTTTTATAACCTTCCTAATCAATCATTTACTAACACATTCTATCAAATTATAACACTTGATTAAATCTCTTTTTAATATAAAAAAATGAGGACAACTTTTAGTCATCCTCAAATTTTAATTAACTTTTATTTTTTACACACCATACAATAAATCATGTGCTAACTTAGCTTGTGTAACACTAAAGCGACTTAGATATCCGTATGGATCAACATGGTCTCCCCAGATGTTCTTTGTTACCCAGTAGTGACTCTTGATACCTCTAGTTCCAGCACCACCTGCATCTAATGTCAAAGGTATACCGTACTTACCAGCCATATCACGAGCTACTCTGACATATGTTACATAGTCTTGCCAGAATTGACCAGAATTATATGTTCTACCAAGTTCAATTTGAACTGGAGCATTGTGGTTAGCAACTCTACCAGCACCCCAAGATACTTGTCCTGGTCTACCAACTTGGTAAACTTTACCACCATCACCGACAACAAATGTTACATATGCTTCATTTGTATCTACTGTGTCATGGAAGTATCTAGCGTTAGTAGCAGCACCTGATTCTGTACCAACTTCATGTAAGATAAGGTAGTTGTTAGCAGCTGTTTCATCATCACCCTTACCTGCTGGTAATGCATATCTATAGTCAATGGAGTAGTTCAAAATTTGTCTTCCACTATTTGAAAAATTATAGTTAACACCATTTATATATGCATATCCTCTTTGCATACGACCACTTACCGGATTGAAATAGTACCAGTCATTTCCACCTTGGAGCCAACCTTTTTGCATATGTCCACTTGTTGGGCTGAAGTAGTACCAGTCGTTACCACCTTGTAACCAACTCTTTTGCATATGCCCACTTATTGGATTGAAATAATACCAGTCATCTCCGCCTTGGAGACAATTCTTTTGCATGCGTCCACTTACTGGATTGAAATAGTACCAGTCATTTCCACCTTGAAGCCAACTCTTTTGCATTTGACCATTTATTGGGTTGAAATAGTACCAGTCATTTCCACCCTGAAACCAGCCTTTTTGCATATTATTATTATTATAGTAATACCAGTTATCTTTTTCAGAATACCATCCATTTTTCAACTGTGTTGTATTACTACTTAAACTTGTAGCAATTTTTTGACTCAAATGTTGTGAAACTTCCAAAAATGATTGTACAGTAGTACTTACGCTACTAGTATTTTCTTTGCTTTCACTACTTACATATTCATTTTCCTTACTTATACTATTACTACTAGCTACACTACTTTCCGAATGTTTACTACCATCTTCAACATTCGAAACATTTTGATTCACACTAATATCTGCACTAGTAGTTTCTTTAGTATTAGTTTCACTGCCAGTACTTGTTTGTACTTCGACACTAGCACTGCTTTGTTGTACAGTAGCATCGGCTTGTGCACTATTTACTCCTAAAGTAAGTGAAGATAACAAAGCTACACTACCCAAAAGAAAATATAGTCTATTCTTTTGCAATATAAATACCCCCTACGATTAAAATACCAACCACTATTTTAATACAATCTAATATCAAATTAAATACTTTACTTATGATTATTCTTTATTTCTTTCAAAAAACTTCCAACTATCGCTATCATAATCATTCCTATAGGAAATGCAGCTATTATAGAAACTGATTGTAAATTATAAACTGAATTTCCTGTTAAAATTAAAGCAATTGGTAATATTATAAATACAATAGCCCAAAAAACTCGTATTTTTTTATCAGGTTCTTGATCAAGAGCTAAATTTTTATACGAATACGCCGAAAATACCATTGTTATTGAATCAAAAACAGTAGAATATAGTCCTACCATTGCCAATACTACTAATAATAAACCTATATTAGACAAAGGAATTGTTTTGAATATACTGATAATTATTGATGCATAATCATTTCCATTCTCTAACATCTTGATAAAATCATTTTTTCCTGTAAATTGTCTATTTAATCCATAACCACTCATTATTATAAATGATAGATACGTTCCAGCTAATCCCCAAGAATAGCCACCTAAAATAACATTTTTTATCGTTCTTCCCTTACTAATCTTCCCAATAAAGAAAGGTGTAGCTACACACCAAACCATCCAATAAGACCAGTAATAAACCGTCCAATTCTGGATGAATGTATATTTTCTAAGTGGATCAGTGTCCGTAGAAATATTTACAAAATTATTTACCAAATTTCCTATAGAAGATATTCCATTTTCAATAATAAATCTTTGCTCACCACTAAAAACAAATACATATATAAGTAAAGTTAAAAATAACACTACTGATATGTTAGCTAACTTGGCTAATCCTTTCATTCCTATAAATGCAACAATTGTATAAATAAGAGCTACCAATAATAGTATCATTACTGATAATATCTTATTATTAGGTATTCCTGTTACTTGATTTATAGCAGCTGATAATAGTGGCATAGACATTGAAAATGTTGTTGCTGTCCCAGCAATAAGTGCAAATATTGCAAATAAATCTATAATTTTTCCTGCAATTCCATCTGTATATTTTCCTAATAACGGTCTACATGCTTCTGAAAAACGTTGTCTTTCTCTATTTGAAACATGCAACATATATCCAAAACATACTGATAGAATTATATAAAATCCCCATGCCATCGGGCCCCAATGAAATAAGGAGTACGTCAATCCCCATTTTTGTAAACCACCAGGTATATGATTCATATAACTTTCCTGCGAATACATGATCCATTCACATAAAGAATAAAAAATTATATCAGCAGACATTGTTGAAGTAAAAATCATCATACCCCACTTAATATTAGAATATTCTGGAGTTGTACTCTCTTTTCCTAATTTTATTTTTCCATATTTTGAAAACGCCAAATATAAAGTACATATAACAAATGCTAATGCAATGACAATATAATAAGATTCAAAGTTATTGCTCAAAAACATTCTAATATTTTTTAAATGCTCTTTAGAAGAAGCAGGATAAATCATAAAAATTATACTAATTACTATTACAGCTGTAATTGGTATGTAAATCATGCTCCAATCTATATCTAGTTTTTTTTTCATCGTTAACCTTTCATTCTAGTCGTAGCTTTTATCAACTAATCTTAATTCATCAATCGTATCTATCTCTATAACATCATCTAAGTTCATTTCTCTAATACCTAAATCATAATTTTGAGGGGAGCAAAATAATGCCACATCATCCCAATAAATATCATAATTTTTTTCTACTTCAAATTGATATTCCAAGTCTGCTTTCAATTTTTGACCATCTTCTTGATTCCAACGAGAAATGCTATACAAGCGCCAACCTTTTTCTCCACCATTTCTGCTACAACTAACTATTGTATTTTTTTCTACTTGTAAAAGCCATTCATCCGTGTATCCTTCACTCCATACACAGTTATACCCAGATTTTTCAAAATTAGGATCTAAGATTTTATCATTTTTAATGATTTGATCTCCATCTAAAATAATTACATCTTTCAAATGGTCTCTAGCTACGTATAATGAAGAAATATTATTATATTTACTATAATATGGATTATATATAAGGGTTACTTCTGGATACTTTTCTCCTAAAAAGTCAAATTTTTCAGCCAAATAACCTGTCACAACATATATTTCTCTTATATCATTTTTTAGCAATGCCTCTATAACTGATTCAATCATTCTGATTCCATTTACTTTTATCAATGGTTTAGGCGTAGATAAAGTTATTGGTCTTAACCTTGTACCATAGCCAGCAGCCATTATAATTGCTCTTTTAACTTTACTCATTGTTAATTTCTCCCATCAATAATTTAGCTTTTCTATAATAATCTTTTGCATAACGATATTGTCTTAAAGAGTATTCGCCAAAATCTACTCCCAATTCTCTTTTATACTCGCACCAATTACTCCAAAGCAGACCACTAATAGCTATATAAGAATAAATTTTTGCCTTATCTTTCAAATCACACTTACCATCAAAATATATATCTATTAGTTTATCCATTTCATCTTCATTATAAAGTGAATATATTCCAAACATCGCAATGTCCAAGTGAGGATCTTGCATTCCTGCATACTCCCAATCAATCAATAATATCTTATTATCACTTTTTATAATAAAATTATCAGGATTAGCATCTATATGCGTTAAACAGTATTCTGGTTTACACTCATTAACAAATCTATATAATTCTAGAATATTTTTTTTAGTTGAGTCATAATCATTATACATAGAATTACTCTTTCGTAACCCCTCATAAAAATTAACTTGTTCGATTAAATTAAATTCATGACTAACCTTTAATTTCAAATTATGAAACTTCTTCAAAAATTGCATACATTTCTTAACTTCATCCCAATTTTGGGCATTGCAATTCCGAGCATCATCTATAAACTTAGTTATTTTAAAACCATTTTCTTTATTAAAATAAAGAATTTCTTCACCCACATGATAATCTTTTATTGTTTTATAGACTTCATATTCATGTTCTCTATTTATTAGTTCGTCCGTTCCTTCTCCTGGTATTCGCATTATGTATCTTTTATTTTTACAACTAAAAATAAAAGATCTATTTGTCATACCTTTTTTTAAAGTTTTTATATCATGTATCTCATTTTTATCTACTGAAAAAGTACTTTGTATAATTTCAATTGCTTCATTATCTAAGTGATCAGAATCTCTATCTAATTCTAATAATTGTTCATAAGTATTTATCTCTGAAAATTCATTATAGGGATATATTCTAGCTGCTACAAGCAATTTATTTTTTTGAAGTAAAGACTTTTCCCAAAATTCACTAATATTTCTTGCATTTCCATTTAATTTTTTTATATTATTTTGAATGATGTCACTATCTTTATTTGAAATAAATGCCACACCAATCGCTTTATTACCTAACTCATTATTTTTAGTTAGTAGTAATTTTCCAGTTTTACTTGCTTTATAATATTGATTGTTTTTTAGTTCATCACTAACCATATACCAAGAATAAAATTCATTAATTCTAAAAGGATTAATTTTAAACCAAATATCTCCTGGAATAATATATGTATTAGAAATTCTTGAGTTGGTTAAATACAATGAACTCAAATTATTTTTTCTGTCGTATTCAGGATTAACAATCAAATTTACTCCAAATTTGTCTATTAAATACTCAAATTTTTCTTTCATGAATCCAACAACTATATTTATGTCATATATTTGCTTATCATGTAGCTGTTGAATTATTCTCTCTATCAACACTTCTCCTTTTACTTGTAAAAGTGCTTTAGGAACATCATTATTTATAGGAGTCATTCTCATACCATATCCAGCCGCAAGAATAATTGCATTATTTACCCTATGTTCTTCAAATAATCTTTTACCTGCACTTGTAATGGACAAATCTGAGGTCAAAAAACCTTCCATTATTAATTTATTGATTAATCTATTTACTTTCCCCAAAGAGAAATTACTCATCTTAGCTAGAGTTCTTTGATTTTCAATTCTTTGATTTTTAATTAATTGTAATATTTCATATTCATTATTGTTCATAAAAAACTCCTTTTTTATTTTTTTGAACATCTTAAGGTATAAAATAACATATTTCTTAAAAAAGTCAATCTTTAATGACAAAATAAAATCAGTAATTCCTATTTATATTAAGAAACTACTGATTCATACTTATTATTTTATTTCAATCCTTGCACCATTTCTATCAACTTCAAGCAAACGATATTCATCATTTAAGCCCGATTCTTGAGCAATTTTTATAAATTCATCAACCTTGTCTTTTTCAATTAGCGTCATTGTTGTAGGACCAGCTCCACTTAAATATGTAGCAAATGCTCCTACCTCATGTCCCAAATATCTTAACTTTAAGAAATGTGGAACTAATTTATCGCGATATGGTTCGTGTAAGAGATCTGCTTCCATTAATTTTCCCATATCTTTTTTATTTCCAGATACAATCTTCGCTACCAAAGCATTACCAATTGCATTAGCTCTAACAGCATCTTTGAAATCCAAATTTGCTGGTAATACTTCTCTACTCTTTTTAGTAGCCAACCAATAATCAGGAATATATGCTAACAAACTTACATCTGGGAAACTTATTTTTTCATACATTATCTCTCCATCCAAATATGTAGCAATGACAAAATCGCCTAGTATAGCTGGTGCAACGTTATCTGGATGTCCTTCAATTTCAGTCGCTATTTGAACCAATTCCTGTTTCGAAAGATTCAAGTTTCCAAAATGATTTGCTAACATCAAACCTGCAACGATAGCAGAAGAGCTACTTCCTAAGCCTCGGGTTAATGGAATATCAGATTCTACTTTTATTGCTAATGGTTGTAGGTCTGGTACTAATTCTAAAGCTGTCTTTACAATTAAATTTTCTTCATCATGTGGAATTTTTTCACCTAAATTATGATCAACATACCAAGCATCTACATTTTCTTCCGTAACAGTCACTGTTAAATAGCTAGTTACAGCTAATCCTAAAGAATCAAATCCTGGACCTATATTAGCACTAGTAGCTGGTACAATAATTTTTACACTCACCTTACTACCCCTTTTCTAAAACTTTATATGCTGCTAGAAGTTCTACGTCTTTTTCTTGCTTAAGACCTTCTTCAATCTTTAATAACTGAGCTTCTGTCATTGCATGAGTAACAATTGAGATTTTAGCAAAGCCTTCATTATCTTCTGTTTGTGTGATTAACTTAAAACTAGCTTCTGCATTGGTAAACAATTCTGTTAATTTCAACATTTCTCCTGTCTTATCTGGAACAATTAATGAGATATAATATGGATTCTTCACTTCATCTGGAGTTGCTAGTTTAATCTCATGTGAATAATCATTAAAACTATTACCTGTAATTTCCATTACAATATTTTTAGTTACACTAATAATGTCACTTAGTACACTGTTGGCAGTTGGAAGTTCGCCTGCACCTGGACCATAAAACATTGTTTCACCAACTGCAACACCTGTAACAAAAACAGCGTTATTTTCATTAATAACAGTTGCTAATGGATGAGTTTGAGGTACTAACACTGGGCCAACTGATACAGTAATGTGGTCATTGACCTTTTCTGCCACACCTAAGAGCTTAATATTATATCCTAAACGTTTAGCTTCTTTGATATCTGATAATTGTATCTTGGAAATTCCTTCAATCTTTACATCGTCTAAAGTTATATCTTTTCCAAAAGCAAATTGTGTCAGAATTATCATCTTATATGCAGCATCGATTCCTTCGACATCATTAGTTGGATCTGCTTCTGCAAAACCTAATTCTTGTGCATCTTTTAATGCTTCCTCATAAGCAACATTATTTTGATTCATCTGTGTCAAAATATAGTTTGTCGTTCCGTTAACAATTCCCTTAACTGATACAATTTGGTCAGCCGCAAATGAATTGACGATTGTTCGTAATATTGGAATACCACCAGCTACACTTGCTTCGTAGAAAAGATCACATTTCTTTTCCTTGGCTAGTTTTGTAAGTTCTGGGCCATATGTCGCAATCAAATCTTTATTTGCTGTAACCACATGCTTACCAGCTTCTAAAAGACGCTTAATATATTCGCGCGCTTTTTCTACTGCTCCCATTACTTCCACTACCATTTGAATCGAATCGTCATTGATCAACATTTCAAAATCATCAGTCAAGGTTACCCCATCTAAATCAACTGTCCTTTTCTTAGTCATATCACGTACAACTACCGTTTTTACCTTTAACTTTCTGCCAGTAATGCTTGAGATTTTATCTGCGTGACTTTGTAAAATCCTAACAACACCACTACCTACTGTACCTAAACCTAAAATACCGATATTGATAGTTTCCATAAAGAGAACCTCCCTACTAATTATTATAATAATCTTATCAAATTTTAATTATCATTGAAAGATACTGTTTTCATATTTAATATATTTTTTAATATTTTTTCGTTATAATTAGTATCATCAATAATATTTTTAGAAAAGATGATTCATTTGGAAAATAAAAATACAACATTTAAACAAACTCCACTTCAAAAAACTTATTTTGCACTGGGAACTAGAATTAATCTAACTATCTTTGGTTGCGAAAATCCTGTTATCTTAGATAAAACATTTGACTTAATAAAATATTACGAAGATATCCTAACTGTTAACCGTGACGAATCTGAAGTCATGTCCATTAATCGTGCTGCTGGCAAATATCCTGTCAGAGTAAGCGAGGCGACTTATAAGCTTATTAAACGTTCTGTTCAAGTTAGTCAGGAATATCTTGGCTTCAACTCTTTAATTGGGCCACTTGTTAAACTTTGGGGAATTGGCTTTGATAATGCTAATGTACCTGAAGATAAAGATATTAAGTCAACTTTAAATCTGATTGATCCTCAAAAAATTATTCTAGATGATAATGAAATGACGGTATTCCTACAAGATGACGGAATGGAACTAGATTTAGGTGGAATTGCTAAGGGATATATTGCTGATAGAATTAAAGATTTTTGGCATGCCTTTGACATTAGTTCAGGTATTATCGACTTAGGTGGAAATCTATTATTGGTCGGTCCTCAGCCTAAACATGATGATGCACTCTGGCGAATTGGTGTACAAAATCCACATGATGCTCGTGGTAGTGCAATTGGAGTAGTTGTGACATCTGAATGTTCTATTGTAACTAGTGGAATTTATGAACGTCATTTAGAAGTTGATGGTAAAAGTTATCATCATATTTTAGACTCTAAGACTGGTTATCCTAAACAAAATAATCTAGCAAGTGTTACAGTATTCTCTAAATACTCAATTGATGGAGAAATTGAAACTACTAATCTCTTCTTTGCTGGCGAACCAGTTAAAGATTGGGGTAAAGATAATCCTAACTTATTAGGAGCTGTATTTGTAACTACTGATAATAAGATATATTTGAGTAAGTTTACTCCTAATGATTTCCATTTACTCTCCGATGAATTCGAAGTTATTCAACATTAAATTTAATTGAGCCTCCCTAATGTTTTTGTTAAAATAAACTTAACAAAATTTCATTAAGGAGGCTTTTTTATGGCAACTTTGTATCGTAGTACACGTGACGCTTCAGCTAATAGTATTTCTTCATCTCAAGCTGTTCTTCAAGGAATTAGTCCAGATGGTGGTTTATTCGTTCCGGTTGATTTTCCTAAATTAGATCTAGATTTATCACAATTACCATCGATATCCTATCAAGAATTAGCTTATAAAATTCTCCAACCTTTTTTCAGTGACTTTACCGAAGATGAATTGCGTTCATGCATCAACTCTGCTTATGGCAGTAATTTTACTAGTAAAGAGATTACCCCAGTTTCCTATCATGCTGGTAATATTTACCTTGAACTATTTCATGGTCCTACAATTGCTTTTAAAGATGTTGCGCTACAATTATTACCTTACCTATTAATAACATCAGCTAAGAAAAATAATTCTAATCTGAAGAACGTCATCTTAACTGCTACTTCAGGCGATACAGGTAAAGCTGCCATGGCTGGATTCGCAGATGTAGAAAATACACAAATTATTGTCTTCTATCCTAAATACGGCGTTAGTCCTATTCAAGAAAAACAAATGCTTACACAAACTGGTAAAAATGTCTATGTAGTTGGTATTACTGGTAATTTCGATAATGCTCAAACAAATGTTAAGCAGATTTTTAATAATTCAACTTTAACTGATGAATTACTAAAAAGTGGCTATCAATTCTCATCAGCTAACTCTATTAATATTGGTAGATTATTGCCACAAATTGTTTATTACTTCTATGCTTATGGACGATTATTAGCTGATAGTAAAATCACGTTAGGCGATAGTGTGAATTTCAGTGTTCCAACTGGAAACTTTGGTGATATTTTAGCTGGTTTCTTTGCTAAAAAGCTCGGCTTACCTATTAGCAAGCTACTATGTGCATCAAATGAAAATAATGTCTTAACTGAATTTTTCAAAACTGGTACATATAATAAAAAACGTGATTTTAAAGTTACAAACTCTCCTTCAATGGATATTCTTGTATCTAGTAACTTGGAACGTTTATTATTCTACGCTACAAACGAAAATGCAGCTTTAGTGGCTGAATGGATGAATCAACTTGAAAAAGAAGGTAAATATACTGTTAACTCAGATACACTTAAATTTCTTCAATCATGTTTCTATGCTGATTCGGCAAGTCAAACTGATACTAAAAATGAAATTAAACAAGTTTTCACTGAAAGTAATTATGCTATTGACCCTCATACAGCTGTTGCTTCCTTTGTTACTCGAAAATATGAAGATGCAACTGCTGATTCTTGTCCAACAGTTACAGTATCTACGGCAAGTCCGTATAAATTCCCACAAACAGTTCTAGCTGCTTTAGGAGTAGATAACGCAACTGGTGATTTAGATGACGTACAAAAATTAGTTGATTTAATTAAACTGCCTCTACCTAAGACGGTCGCTAATCTATTTGAAGCTAAACAATTACATGATACTTTTATTGAACCTGATGAGATGGAAAATTATGTTAAAGAATTACTGATTTAATAATAAAAGAGACTTAAAATCTTGCAATAAGCTGATTTTAAGTCTTTTTATTATTTATTAACATTAAAAAATTTAGTTTTATACAAGTATTGATTCCCTGCAGTTAAGTCATATTGTACTAACTTCAAGTCGTTATACAATCTCTTTTGTTTTTTAGTTAGTTGCTTATACTTAATAGTTTTTCCTTTTTTATTAACAAAAACAGGATTTTTACCATTGTTATATGCATATACTTTTATTGTTGGTAATTCCTTTTGAATTTCTGTCAACAAAGCATAGTATGGCGATACTTTAGAATTTGTTTGCTCAGCTGTCAATGCTATAAAGTCAATTGGTGAAACATATTTAACGTGTTTTAGATTCTTCGCACCATGTTGTCTAGCATATTTATTAGAGTAAATGAAATAATCTGTTTCTCGTGCTTCTAAACTATTTCCGTCTATATTGCTATAAATTCCTGGAAGATGGTCTCCATAAAATACCACTGTAATTGATTTATCAATTTCATCTATCTGTTCAATAAATTTCTGCACAGCTTTATCAGTATATGAAATTCCTGCGCTATAGTTGCTAATATTATTTTTTTCGTCATCATCCATATTACCACTTACTTGGTAATCACCAGAATTGTCATAGTAATCTGAATAAGGAAGATGATTTTGCATAGTAACTAAATTAATAAACTGTCCATTCTTATAGCTATTTATTACATCTAATGTGTTTCGATATGCAGTTTCATCTGATAAATATGGATTAGTTCCGATTTTCATCTTATGCTTTAACTTATATTTACCTCCCAAGTACATAAACTTCTGAAAACCAAATTTTTTATATACTACTTCTCTACTATAAAAACTACCTCTGTAAGGATGAATAGCTGTAGATTTCTTAAAATAATTATTAATTGTCAAAGTTTGGTTAGAATTTGGTACTACTTGTGTATAAGGAGTTGCTATTGTTGGTGAAAAGTTACTTACTGGAAGACCAGTTAAAGTCATATATTCCATATTCGCAGTTCCACCACCTAGCCCTGAACTTATCATTAATCCAGAAGTTGTATTTCTCTTAACACTATCTATATATGATAATGGATTCTGCGATAATTCTACTTCTTTCAATCTATTAGGATTGGCTAAACTTTCACTTAGATTAAATACAATAGTTTGTGTAGATAAATTGTTAGTCCTACCCTTATTTATTTTTTCTGCTTGTTTTTTATATTTTTCTACTAATTTATTAACTCTTTTTCTAGAATAATTTGAATTATTTTCCATAATATTGGTATCAATATTATTTAAAAATTGTTGTATAGCACCATTATACTGTGCACCATACTCTTGATTCCAGAAAGTAGGTTCATTGCCATATGAACTTAACCACGCATTTACTATTGAATTTCCATGATTAATTCGTGTACTACTACCAAAAACAACAATGGCTAGCAAAATCCCTAATAACCTTGGCTTCCAACTTAACTTTTCTTGTGGAAATTTAACTTCACAAAAAATAATAACTCCAGTTAAAATAATGATTCCTATTATTGCTATCCATAAAATAATCTGGGGAATCATCTCTAAAATATCACCATAGGCAGACACCATTGTCACTTCTGTAGGCAATATTGGTTCAGAGCGATAATATATTTTAATAGCATCTGCTACTATCGCTATTGTCACAGCTGTATAAGTAATAATTGAGCTTAACCAAAATTTATTTGTAATTCCGTAAAAAAATCTATATATCAAATAGTATAATAAAAGAGTTAATATCATCATATGTTGCTTTACAAAAAAAGCAAAAAAGAAAATACTTGTATACTTATCACCATCCATATGGGGAGATGTAAAATGTGGAGACATAAAAATAAAAGAACAATATGCTAACGTATACAAGATAACAATATTCATTAGATTATGCTTATGATTTTTAATATAGTTAATCATTTTCATAATTGTCTCACTTATCCATGGAACAATTGTCTTTCCATCATTCAATGATAATTTTCTTTCTAATATATGTTCTCTTTTATCTATTTTTGCTAGCAGCCATCCTAAAACAACAGCAATTATAGAAACTATGCAACTCTTAAAAAGCAATACTTTTAAACTTATACTACCATTAACAATTTTTTCAATAATAAAATTATTTGAATATGTTAATAGTATTAATAATCCTATATATTCTGGTGTCTTTACATAAATCTTTAATCTCTGTCCAACTATAAATAGGACTATTGCCATTACTACAACAGATATTGAAGTTAGTACATTAAAACGATATGCTGTTGAAAAATCACCATGTGCCTTTAAAGAAATATACGGCATAGAAAGTGCTAAAACTACATTTAATATTACGCCCATACTCATTAAAGTAATAACTTTTTTATCTATATGTAATTTATCTATTTTTACATTTGAACAGGCTATTCCTAATGCTACTAACGAAAAAGCTGTAATTATATTATTTCCATTACCTAATCCAAAAATATCTTTATTAAAAATGCTTGGTAATGTAAAAACTATAGCATATCCACCTAAAATGACTGAGAATTTATACTTCTTAAACCAATTCTTTAATTTATCTTTTATCAATAGTGCAGATATAACACCAAGCACAACCGGATAAGTATTTCTAGTAATTGGAAGAACTGCATCATACAAATTTTGAATAGTGAAACTTCTAGTCCACAAAAATAACCCTATAAATATCAATAAGTTTACTACATAAATATATATATACTTCTTTATAAGTTTTATGTTTCCTTTTATTTGATAACCAATTAAAATTAGTAGCACACCAACAATTACATTAGAAAAATTATTTAATAAGCTATACGCAAATAATCTTTTCGATAGTAGATTGTTTTGCAAAAAAGTTGGATTTGCTTGTGCTATTAATAAAGAAAATGTAACTATTACCATAGATACATATGCCACTAATGCATTACATAATTTTTTTATCAAATTTCCATCTTCTTCATCATATCCATAGAAAAGCTTGATTTTTTTCGTAATATAACATTCTACTTTCAGAGCCTATTTTTATTAGAGTTTGGTATTATAAGCACAAATATCTCTAAATAAAAAATCCACATGCTTTCCTTGGAAGATCAACATGTGGAAGATATCAATATTTAATTATCTGATATTCAATATCCAAGGAATAGCTTGATTACTTGCTTTCCTTGTCTGCTTCGTCGCGTTCCTTTAAGAAGTTAAGTACAGCTTGGTGTTGTGCACGACGCTTCTTAATGTTCTTGGAGTTTACAGGACGACGATCATTTGCTACGCCAACATGTGTATTTTGTGACATTCTTAGTTCCTCCTTTTCAACTCATATACTTGCTTATTTTATCTTAATTTACAAATTATTTCAAGGACTTATCCAAAATTCTTTCTTCATCTTATATGATTATATGGTATATTTAAACTATTATATTCCAATTAACAAACAAGGAGCTATTATTATGAAAAGAATTACTTGGATTGATATATCCAGAGCTATAGGAATGTTGACTATTATCATTGCCCATTCTTTAAATTCATACACTGGAAATTACTTTAGCAATATTTTGTTTGCAGTCAACGTTCCTATTTTCTTTGTTTTATCTGGTTATCTTCATAAAGATAAATCTTACTCTAAAATAATTACAGGCGGATTTTTCAATTTATTACTTCCATATATTTTTACGTCATTTATTATGATAATGCTAACTGCTGTCTCACTGCATTTTCATCCAATTTATCTTGGACGCATCGCTGATAGTACACGATATGCAGCTTTAGCAGCTTTATATGGAGCAGGAACACCTATCAATAATTTGCTTGGAAAATTCTTTATTCCAGCTATTGGTGCTATTTGGTTTTTACTAGCTATGTTTCTAGCAAATATTTTCTATAGTTTCATTATTAAACTAACTACTAAATATAAAGTATCAGATAATATAACTACTATAATATTTATAGTTACTACTTTTATCGGCTTTTATATAGCAAAATTTATTCAACTTCCATGGTCTTTAGATGCAGTTCTAGTTAGTCTTATTTTCTATTGGTTTGGTTTTTTAATTAAGAAATATAACTTAGTTAATAATGGCAATTTCATCACTTTTAATTTTGCAGTATCTATTTGGTTTGTCACAGCAAAAATTGGTCCTTTTTACCTTAATGTATCTGCTGCAACAAGCTATACAGGAGCTATTATTGGTGGCATCGCTGGTAGTTATGCTATTATGGTATTTTCAAAATGGTTTGCTAATATCTCACCTGAAAATATTACACATATCGTACAAAAATATGGTGAGTTATCATTAATTGTACTCTGTTTCCATATTATAGATATTTCTACACTTAATATAACATCCTTGATTCAACATGTTTTCTTACCACATGGAATGTTGATATTTACAATAGCTTTAGTTATTTACCGTATCATCTTTACTTATATAGCTATTATCATCATACCTTATATTCCAATTATCCATTCGTTCTACATGTTTAGAAAATATCCATTTAAACTTAAATAAGTTCAAAGCTTCAAGAATTCTTTTTATTCTTGGAGCTTATTTATTTCTTCCAATTTCTCACAAACAGCCTTATACTAATCAGGTACATTCATTAAATTCAAGTTTAACTTGGACTGGTTCGTAAACTTCCCAGTATAAAAAACCAAGAATCTCAAAGGAGGTAGGAGAAATGAATGACAGACAAAAAGTTATCATTGACTGTGATCCAGGAATTGACGATAGTTTGGCCTTGATGCTTGCTTTAACATCGCCCGAACTAGAAGTTGTCGGAATCACAACTGTTTCTGGTAACGTTCCTTCCGATATGGGTGCTAAGAATGCCCTCAAAATCTTAAATCACTTAGATCGTCTTGATATTCCAGCCTATCAAGGTGCAGCAACACCACTTAAACGTAACTATGTTGATGCCATGGATACGCATGGGAAAGATGGTTTAGGTGAATCTTATCTGCCTGAAGTCTCAGGTGTTCCTATTCACGATAACGCTATTGAGTTTATTAATCAGACTCTAGCTGATAATCCTAATCTAACAATTATTGCGTTAGGACCACTAACCAATATTGCATTAGCTTATCAAACACAGCCAGATGTTTGGAATAACTGTACTCGTTTTGTTTCAATGGGTGGAAATTTCAAGAGTTTTGGTAATTGTTCCCCTGTTGCTGAATACAATTATTGGTGTGATCCTGATACTGCTAATTATGTTTATCAACATCTTCCCGTAAAAATTGAAATGATAGGACTTGATGTCACGCGAAAAATTGTACTTACACCAAACATTTTAGAACTAATTCATCAAGTTAATCCAGAACAAGCTGATTTTATTCAAAAAATTACAAGATTCTATTTTGATTTTCATTGGAAATATGAAAAAGTTATCGGCTGTGTCATTAATGACCCCTTAGCAGTGGCTTACACTATTTTCCCAGAATTATGTACTGGTTTTGACTCTCATACTGAAATTGAAACTAAAGGTATCAGTATTGGTCAAAGTGTCGTTGATGAAATGAATTTTTGGCATAAACCTGTCAACAGTCACATTTTGACAGAAGTAGATAACCTACGTTTTATGCAAATCTTCTTACAACGTACCTGTTCAATTGATTCAGAACTTCTAGAAAAAATTTTGCCACAATTAATATCGGAGGAATAATTCATGAAAAAATTATCAACTAAAATCATAACTATCTTAGCTTTATGCATCGCTTTAAATATTGTTGGAAGTAACATTGCTTTACTTTTGAAACTTCCAATTTATCTAGATACTATCGGTACTATTTTAGCTGCTTCTTTGGCCGGCCCAGTTGGTGGTGTTACTGTAGGTGCTCTAACTTCAATTATTGTTGGTTTAACAACTGACTTATTTTCACTATATTATTTGCCAGTTCAACTTATAGTTGGTCTCATTGCAGGTATGGTTTACTCACACTATGCCGCAGATACTTTTAAAAAATTATGGTGGTTAGCTATCATTATTTCTTTACCAGCTACTTTAGTAAGTTCTGCCATTACTTTATTTTTATTCCATGGCATTACTAGCTCTGGATCTGCCATTATCGTACAAATATTAGCTAAATTAGGTTTAGGTAAAGGCTTGGCTGTATTCCTTGTTCAAGTTGGAACTGACTATCTCGATCGTTTAGTCGCTATTTATGTTGTTTCACTTGTTTACAAGGCCCTAAAGAGTCGTATATCTTTAGGAGTAACTAAATATTAATTTTTCAACAAGATTGGCATGGGCTAATCTTGTTTTTTTTATCAAAAAAGCCGAGTATCAAAACTCGACTTTCATATCTATTAAGATTCAGAAGCACCTGATGTTGCATCTACTTCTGGTTCAGCAACTTTTACTTCTTCTACCTTTGTTTCTGATTCAGATGCGCCAGATGTTGCGTCTGTTTCAGGTGTAGCTACTGGTTCTTCTTTCTTCTCGGAAGCTCCAGATGTTGCATCCACTTTTGCATTTTCATCAGCTACCAATTTTTGACCTGTCATCTTCAAGTAAGATTCAACTACTGGCCAAATATCAACTACCCATTCATTAATTCCACGATAGCGACCATCTTCATCATGCATTGCCTTATAATAATGCATTACATGTTTTTCATTAACCTTATTGATAAATGGTACTGGCATACTTACAAGATCTGTTTCACCTGTACGAAGTGTATGAACTACATGTTTTACACCTTTCAAAGCACGTTCTGGGTGAACTGATTCTAATGGATCTCCAACTTGCTTAGGTTGACGAGGTGCTAACATATCTTTAGGATTTTCATCCATACGATTATAGTAGATAAATTGGTTATTATCATCGGCAAATGTCAATTCAACTGGCATTGTATTCAAGAACCAGTTAAGTTGGTTAACTGTCAAAAGACCTCTATCTAATTTAACATAAGTATCACCTTCAACTGCATTAGTCTTAGCAGCAGCTTGTTCTACCCAGTCTTCAGCCTTCATATCTACACCTTTAACGGTTGTATCAATTTCTTGAGATGCCGTTAAGTCTTCTGATTCCCAGTCACCTTTTACATCGTTATTCTTCTTCATAGCTTTCAAAACTTTGATCCACTTCAAGAAGTTGCCCATGACACTTTCTAAGAAACTAACCGTTCTTGCTTCTTTTAAGTTACCATTTTCATCAAAAGCTGATTTAACGTTTCCTAATAAGAACTCATCCTTTGGCATTACCAAAGCATTTACCCCTGGAGATTCTAGAATTTGACGTAAATCTAATTGTGCTCTACCAGAACCTTGTTCAAAGTAAGAAGCACCTACCAACAATACTGGCTTATCTGCAAATGGATGAACGCTAGAAGATAACCATTCAATTACACTCTTTAAAGCTGCTGTAGTTGTATGATTATGTTCAGGAGTTGCAATAATTACACCATCTGCTGCAGAGATTTTCTTATTCAAATATTCTACGGCTGGTCCCATTTCCATTCCTGCTCTAAACATTGGGACATCTCTAATATCAAGAATTTCAATATCGATTGTTTCCTTGAAATGACTTGCTATGTATAGCATTAATTTGCGGTTGTATGATTCATCAGCAATTGAACCGATAATTCCTACTAATTTCATTTATTCCACTCCTCCGACTAATCTTTCCATGAATAGTTTTCTACTTCTTTTCTTTGTTCATCATTAGCATTAGTTAGATGCTTAGAAATGTTTGAGAACACTTCAAAATCTTCAAACAAGCCGTCTAATAATGTAACTTTTTCTTCATTATTTAGGTTTCCATCTTCATCAAATGCTTGCAATGAATGACCTAATAAGAATTCTGAACTTGGCATAATTCTAGCACTCAATTCTGGTGAATCTAAAATTCTGCGTAAATGTGCTTGAGCTCTCGAAGTACCTAAAGTACCGTAAGAAGCTCCAACGATCATAACTGGTTTACCTACAAAGGGATGTCTTGCATAGGATAACCATTCTAATGCATTCATTAAAACAGCAGGTACTGAGTGATCATATTCAGGTGTCGCAATAATCACACCATCTGCTGCTTCAATCTTCATAGAAATTTCTGCTGCCTTTTCTGGGATAACTCTATCTTTGTTCTTAAAAAATACTGGTAGGTCACTAATATCAACTAGTTCGATTTCTGCTTTTTCGCTGAAATGATTCTTAATATATTGCATTAATTTAAGATTAGTAGACTTCAAATCATTAGTGCCGGCAATTCCAACATAGTGGTTCATAAGCTTCAACTTCCTTTAACTAATTAATTATCTTTATAAGTTTATTTTTACACAAAGTCTTCTTTGTTGCAAGCACTTTCAGTTTTATTAAAATATTTTTTAAACCCATAAAATATTTTTATATCTGACAAAATAAAAAAGTGTAAAACCAGTATTCATCTACTTATTTTACACTTTTATAATTAATTTATTTAGCTTCTAAATTGACATTTAATTCCACTGAAGATACCCCAGAAGAACTGATTTTAATTGTGCCAACTTTCTCATTCTTAGCATTTTTTGCTTTTATTTTTTCATTAGATAGAGTTAATTTTGCTTTTATTTGTTTAGGATCGGTGTTCTTTGTTACCCAAATATTAGTATCATTTACTTTCAAATTTTCTTTTTTCAAAGCTTGCTTAACACTCTTTATATCCTTAGTATTAACTACTTTATCATTATTCATAACTGACTCAATCATCTTATTCGTTTCAGCAAATTGTTTATTATAATCTGAAGCATTCAAAATAACAGTTATCACACGTTGTCCATTGAATGTACCTGTTCCTACAAAACAATATCCAGCCTCATCTGTAAATCCTGTCTTAAGACCATCTATTGTCCCATTTTTAGGAGCTGCATAACTTCCTTCCAACATATAATTAATATTCTCCATATTATATGTCTGATCGGCACTTATTTTAAAATCAACATTCTTCTGTTTTGTAATATCTATTACTTCTGGATAGTTATTTACCAAGTATTTTGAAATCAAAGCTATGTCTTTAGCTGAAAATTTATTTTCTTGATCATCTCCTACATTCTTCAACTTTAAATTACCCAAATCTGAATTTGGCAAACCAATCATATTATAAATCTCAGCATCAGTAACTCCTGCTTCATGTGCTACTTCTTTCATCTTTTCATTAAAGGCTTTCACACTTCCAGCATCAGCCAAGGCTAAAGCTTCTGTACTACCATCTGCCGATACAATCATCATTGATTCTACTAGTGACTTAACGGTATAGCTTTCGCCTTCGTTTAACTGAACATTTGAGTATTGCCAGTTATTAGCCATATCAGACACATCTTTATTTACTTTAATTTTTTGATCCCAACTTAATTTTTGATTGTGGATATCTTTCATAATAACCGCCAATGTTAATATTTTAGTTAGTGATGCAATCGGATATTTGCTATCAGCATTTTGTTGATATAAGACCTGACCAGTACCTGCATCTATCATGTAAGCTGCCTTGGCATCAATCTTATCTGCCTTTACTCCTCGCATGATTCCACTACCAGTTATAATTGCAATTCCTAGCATAACTAGAATTATCCAATTCTTAAATTGCTTCTTCATAAATAATTCTCTTCCTCATTAATTAAGTTATCTAATTAATAATAACGCAACTTTATTTCTATATTGTTAAACTAAGATTGTTTTCTGTTTTCACTTTATTAAATTGATCTTATCCACGTTTGTAAATCCAAACATTTTATCTGCGTGGATAAAAATGGTAGTATTCTACAATTTATCCCCAAGTTATACACACTTTTTGTGGATAATACCACTTTATTATCCAATAAAGTGAACATATGTATCTCCGATTTACTTCTAGCATTTGATTATTTAGCACTTATACACAAAGTTATGCACAACACTGTGTATAAGTAAATAAAAAGACGGATAAAAATTATCTTTTTCAATAATTTATCCGTCTTCTATTAATATTATTTAGCTTCTGCCTTTGCTTGGCGCATAATTGCTGACTTCAACATAAATGGTGCAATAATTGTGGTTAAGATGATTACGATAATAACACTTGAATAGAACTTATCAGATAACAAGTGTGCTTCATATCCTACTTGGGCAATAATCAATGCCATTTCCCCACGAGAAACCATTCCTGCTCCGATAATATCACCAGAATGCCAACTCATTCCTAGCATTTTAGCACCTAAGCCACAGCCACCCCATTTTGTTAGTAAGGCTAATACTAGCAAAATTACAATAAATAACCAATTTGTCAATAAACCTTTAAAGGTCATGTTCAATCCAATTGATACAAAGAACATTGGAATAAATACTGCATATCCGATTGGTTCAATGCTTGAATCTATCTCTTGTTTATATGGAGTTTGTGCAACTGCTACTCCGGCAAAGAATGAACCTACTACTGCACTTAAACCTACCAAATCAGCAAAGAATGCCATTCCCAAGCAAATTACTAGTGACATTAGAATTTCACTGGAAGATATTGGTAATTTTTCACTGATTTTCATTAAAAGTGGTGCAATCCATCTAAAGACTAGGTAAATACCAATAAAATATATTACTTGGATTAAGATACCCACACCCAAATTAGATTGAGTATGTCCACCTTCTGCTTGAGCAACATCACTGAAGATACTTACCAAGATACTTAAAATTAAAACTGCCAATATATCATCAATTACAGCAGCCCCTAAAATCGTTGTTCCTTCTTTTGTATCTAACTTCTTTAACTCTTTTAACACTTCAACTGAAATGGAGACTGAAGTGGCTGCAAAAGTTACGCCGAGAAAAATTGCTTCTTCATTAGTAAAGTTATATATTCGCCCCAAAAGATAAACTAAAATAATTGGCGCAATTACACCGAATAAGGCTACTGAAGTCGCAGGCTTAAGATATTTCTTCAATAAATCTAGATCACTTTCAAGTCCCGCCATAAACATTAAGATGACCACACCAATTTCTGAAAAGATGTGGACAAAATTATTACTTGTCACCCAACCTAGCATCGCTGGTCCCAGAATAATTCCCACCAATAACTGACCAATTACGGCAGGCATTCCGACTCTGCGACTAATACTGCCAGCAAAAGCGGTTGTCAGCAAAACCAAGCAAAGTGTTCCTAAATAGGTCATATAATCTTCCTTTCAAAGTACCTAAAAATTACTCTACAATATATATTTTACAAAAAAAATATTTGTCTTAAAAGTCAAATACCCTGGCTATTCAATGTAAACGTTCCCTCTATTACCATAGAAGTTTTTCTATAAAAAGTCTATAATGGTAATAAATATTCTAAAAGAAAGGATCGTTATTATGAAATTCAATCAATTCGCTCATGTCAAAGTTCCTTTTGAACAAAAATTAGCTGAACTCAATCGTATTGCTTTTCTTCACGCTGGTGATGAAGATTTAGCTAGCAATCATATTTATCGCTTATTTTTGGAACGTGCTTTTCCAAATTTCAAAACTGAAGCAGCTAAAAATCACGCTCTTTCCAATCTAGCAGCTACTGAGAATGCTGATGTTTTAACTTATTTAAACTCTAGTAAAATAAATGCTCGCGTTTTCTATGCTGTCGGCTTACAACTCTTAGGATTTGAAGCTGATCTCGATTTTTATTTAAAAGATCCATTTTCTGCAATGAATAAGCTAAACTTGCCATACCAAAAAGAAATAAATCATCGCGATGATGTTATTAATGCTTGGTATGATTTACTATGTACTTCAACTAAAAAAGGACAAAATTTACTCGATATCCTAGCTAATCGTGGATATTTCACCCAATTCTACCAATTAAATCTAACAGAACCAATTTTCTTTAACGGAAAGGCTCAACCTGTTTTTGATACAAATAAACTTATCCATGAAGTAGTCTATGTTGAATCAGAATTAGATACCGATCAAGATGGTAAACGCGATTTACTAAAAGTTATTATTACGCGTCCAGCAATGACTGATAATGGCATGAAAGTTCCAACTATTTTTACAGCTAGTCCCTACTATTTAGGAACTAATGATGCTAGTGCTGAGAAAATGATGCACAGTGTCGACTTACCAATTAAACGTAAGGATGTTAACCAGCTTTCTTATCAAGATATTGAATACCATAAGCCAGCAACTAAACTTCCTAAGAAATGTCCTGTTGTGATCTCTACTAAAAATGCTGAAGAAAGTTGGGAACATTTATTTACATACACCTTTAATGACTACATGCTAGCTCGTGGATTCGCTGTTGTCTATTCTGGTGGAGTTGGGACTTTAGATTCTGACGGATACCGTACTTGTGGTGACGAAGCCGAAACTTTGGGAGCTAAGGATGTTGTTGAATGGTTGAACGGAAAGAGAACAGCTTTTACAACTAAAGAAGCAAATAAGGCTATTCCTGCTTGGTGGTCAAACGGAAAAGTAGCGATGACTGGAAAATCATATCTAGGAACGCTTGCCACAGCTACTGCTACTACTGGCGTAGAAGGATTAGAAACTATCATTAGTGAAGCAGCTATTTCTAGCTGGTACGACTACTATCGTGAAGGCGGACTTGTTATTGCACCGGGTGGATTTCCTGGAGAAGATGCCGACATTTTGGCTGAAGAATGTTTTAGTCGTCAAAAAAGTGCGGGTGACTATAATCGTGTTAAAGATGGCTTTAACAATTTCTTATCAACTATCACTAGAGATCAAGATCGAATCACTGGTAATTACAATACTTTCTGGGATGCACGCAATTATTTGAAAGACGTAGGCAACATTAAGTGTGATATTGTGATGGTTCATGGTCTTAACGACTGGAATGTTAAGTTAAAGAATGTATTTAACTTATATAACAAACTTGGTGATATTGAAGTAACTAAGAAACTTATCTTACATCAAGGTCAACATATCTATATCAACAATTTCCAATCACTTGATTTCACAGATATGATGAATCTTTGGTTAAGTCATAAATTATATGGTGTTAAGAATAATGCTAAAGAATCACTCCCAGATATCTTAGTTCAAAATAATACTAAGGAAAGTACATGGGAAACTTATTCTAGTTGGCAAAGTAAGAACTTTACTAAGTTATACTTAGATTCCGATTCTCTTTCTGCACAAAAGAAAGAAAATCAAACTTTAGAGTTTAGTGATCATTTGCCAGAAGCTACATTTAAACACTATCAAGTAAATATTAATAGTTGGAAAGAAGATATTCTTGCACCAACTAGTCCAAAACTTGAAAATAATCGTTTAATCATCACTAGCGAACCTTTAAAGCATGAAACTTTACTTAAAGGTGTCGCTAAAATCAAATTGAAGATTGCTAGTCAACTTGATCATGGCTTGGTTAGTGTTAAGTTGGTTGATTATGGCGATGCTAAGCGTCTAGGAGCTACTCCTACAATTCTTGAAAGACGTGGCTTAGATTTAGGTTATCATTGGCAAGAAGATAATTTAGTAGAATTTAAATTAGCCAAGGAAACACCATTTAAGATGATTACACAAGCTCACTTGAACTTACAAAATCGTCATAATGACTTTAGTACAGATGAACTTGAAGCTAATAAGTTCTATGATGTTGAAATTACTACACAACCTATGTTCTATCATCTTCCTAAAGGACATAAGTTAGGCTTAGTAATCTATGCAACTGATATGGAAATGACCTTACAAGGTAATGAAGAAAATTCATATCGTATTGATACTGCAGGCTCATATTGCTTACTTCCTATAGAAGAATAACAAAAACGCAGATGAAACAAGACATTATTGTCTCGATTCATCTGCGTTTATCTACTTATTGATATCCATCTGTAAATGTAGTGTTATTTGCAACATTATTTACATTATCTGATTGTCCTTGTTGAGATGCTTTATCATTTAGATTTGAGATATTTACTTCATCCCAAGGCTTATCCCCAAAGCCACCAACTTTTACATTATCTCCAGAAACGCTATATGCAAATAATAAGTTCCCATTATCATCACTTACAGCATTATAATTTCCCATATTATGAACCACTATTTTACTATTTTTTATATTTCCTGTATACCAAGATGCCAAAGCTGCAATTTGTTCTTGAGAAAATTGCTTTTTGGAAGAAGTAGTGGAATTTTTATTACTACTACTGCTACTTTCACTACTTTGAGAAGACACCGCAGAGTTATTGCTTGAACTGCTTTCTTCACCACTATTATCATTATTCACAATACTTGTACTATCTTCATCTACGGAAGAAACAGCAGTTGCTTTTATCTGTTTCTTTGTCTTTTCTACATTTTTGCTTGATTCATGATTAGCAGATGACATACTACTCTTGTTACCATCATTAGAACATGCACCTAATGTTAACAAACTCAATAGTACCATGCTAGATACAAACAATTTTTTCATAAATATACTTCTCCTAACTAAATTATTTCTTTCTTTTGAAAAGAATCTCTTTTGCGTAATCCAAAATCGTAGGTTTCAATAATAATATCATTATACCATACACCAATATACCTACTGCAACAATGATACATAAATGTACAATATCTGTAATACTACTTATACTAATCGGTTTCCATAGTAATTCTAAATATATTACACAGCTAAACATTATACCTCCAGCTACCATGTACTTCCAAAAGTTTTTAAATAATTCTCTCATACTTAAAGAATTTCTCACAACCCATAATTGATACGCTGTTACCGCAAACTCTGAGAATACAGTTGCCCACATAGCACCATATAATCCCCACATATAAATAAGCGGAACGTTTAAAATAATATTTATTATCGCTCCTAAAGTTACTGATACGGTAAAGGAATTTACTTTATTAGTAGGCAATAAATATTGAGTACCAATAACATTGCTCCATCCTATCAAAACAATCACTATTGATTCAATTATCATAGCCATTCCCACAGGTCCAAAACCACGTCCATAGAACATTAATCCCAAATACTTTGAAACACCTGCTAATCCGAACATCATGGCTATAGCTAAAAACGAAACAAAATCAAATGATCTATACAACATTTGATTAACCTTATTTGTATCTCCCTTTGAAAAAGCATTAGATACATGCGGCAACATTACAGTACCTGTTGCTGTAACTATTGTTAAAACCATTTTTACTAAATTATCAGAATATTGATAATACCCTGAAGATACAGTCCCTACAAAAGCTCCTAACATTGTCTTGTTAAGCTGCACATATACTTGAATTGCAACTTGTGGAATAAACATTGAAATGCTTGGCATTAAATGTCTAAATGGTTTTAACTCATTTAACTTAACTTTGACAACTATGTTTTTTAAACTATACCACAAAGCCATATTCCCTAAAATAACAGATAATGCAGTAATTAAAATATAGATTCCTACATCATTACTATTTCTGACGAAGATAAATACCATTATCGTAGACAATATTTTAAAGATTGTATTTCTTACAACTGTTGGCTTAAAATTCTCTACTCCCATATATAACCAAGATATATCAAAAGCAACAGCTATGATGTTAATTGCTTGTATCCATAAATAAAGAATATAGTGCTCATACCAATATAAAAATAAGACAAAAATGATAAATGCGATAATAGTGGTAAATGTTTTTACTATCTGTATTTCCCAAAACGCTTTACTCATTTCATACCTATTTTCTCTCAAATAAGCAATCTCTCTATTTCCGTAGTATCCTACACCCATACCGGCAATTAATACAAAATATTGTATGATTGAACTAGTATATGAAAAATCACCTACACCAACCGGATGTAACACACGACTAACGTATGGAGTTGTTATCAGTGGAACTATTATCGCTAATAATTGATAACCTGCATTATATAAATAATTCTTTATTACTCTCATGTATGTCACCTATTCTAATTGTTAAAAAACAATACTACCATCTACCTAATCTAAAAGTTGGAAGATTCCATAACCTTCCAACCTTTTAATTATACATAACTAAATCTACTATCTTTAATTATGTACTACTATTAATTAAATTCATTCTTAACAGTTATTAAAGCTGCTCCTATAACTTGATCCATATTGTAGTAACGATATTGTCCTAAACGTCCACCAAAGATTACATTTTCAGTTTCTTTACTTGCTAGTTCTTGATATTGCTTGTAAAGGCTGTTGTTTTTACTATCATTTACTGGATAGTAAGGTTCATCTCCACGTTTCCAATCAGCAGGATATTCACGAGTAATAACAGTTTTACCCTTTTCACCTTTACCAAATTCAAAATGCTTATGCTCGATTATTCTAGTGTAAGGTGTTTCCGCATCTGTATAGTTTACTACGGCATTACCTTGATGATTATCTTCATCTAACACTTCTGTTTCAAAACGTAAACTTCTGTATTCTAATTCTCCAAGTTTATAATCGAAGAATTGATCAATCATACCTGTGAAGACAACTTTATCGTATTCTTTTAGATATTCTTCTTTACGGTCAAAGAAATCTACCCCTGTTTCTACAGTAATATTGTCATGATCCAACATCTTTTCAACAATTTGAGTATAACCACCAATTGGAATACCTTGATATGTATCATTGAAATAGTTGTTATCATAAGTTAAACGTACTGGTAAACGGCGGATGATAAAAGCTGGCAATTCTGTAGCCTTACGTCCCCATTGTTTTTCTGTATAACCCTTGATTAATTTTTCATAAACATCTGTTCCAATTAACGAAATAGCTTGTTCTTCAAGATTTTCTGGTTTCTTACCATTAAGAACTGCACGTTGTTCTTCAATCTTAGCCATAGCTTCTTTAGGAGTAGCTACTCCCCAAAGCTTATTAAATGTGTTCATGTTAAAAGGTAAGTTATAAATTTCACCATTATAATTAGCCACTGGACTATTAGTATAACGATTAAATTCAGCAAATTGATTTACATATTCCCAAATTTCTTTCTTAGAAGTATGAAATATGTGTGCACCAAATTGATGAACCTGAATGCCATGTACTTCTTTTGTATAAATATTTCCGGCAACATGGTCTCTTTTTTCAATAACCTTTACTTTATGTCCTCTTTGAGCAGCTTCATGCGCAAATACTGCACCAAAAAGTCCTGCTCCTACTACTAAATAATTTGTCATTTAAATCCTCCAAAACTAAAATATTTCCTTTAATTAGCAAAACACTTTTCATTTTATCACTAAAATTGTACTAGCAATACATTTGACATCCAATTATTAATTTTTTAATATAATCGATTACACTAAAACTAGCTTTATTAACATCTATACATCATCTTTCGAAAATAAAATACTTTAACTCCAATTAATATCAGTAATATCACTGTCGAAAAATAAATTATGTATTTATATACTTCAGGATAGAGATACTTTATACTAACTTTTCTCACTTTTTCCACATTGTTTAATTTTATGAATCCTAAATTTGATATCGCATATGGTACATCTTTTCCATTAACTGTAACGTGATAATTTAATGTTTTATATCCATATACAGGTAATTCTAATACTGAAATATTTTTCACATTATTAAAATTAAACTCTACCCCTTCATAGGTATATTTCATAGTAGTATTAATATTTTTACCGTCTGACTTAACTTGATTAAATTTAATTGTATTTTGTAAATCTTCACTTAAAGTTGATCCATTTGCATATACTTTTGAATTGATTTGTTTTGGTGCATAGTCTGGAATAATATCCCTCGTCAGCTTGGCACTATTTATGCCCGTAGATTTTAATTTCACCCAATCATCTACTCCTAACGACTTGCTATTATTACCATCAAAGATTACTAAATTCTTTTGTGCAGATTGATGAAAATTATAATATTCACTCATAGAAGCAAAAATTGCTATTATAAATAATACTTTTAATATTTTCCTGCTACTTTTCCTACTAAAATTAATTAATAAAAGAATAAAAGGTATTACCCCTGAAAAAATCATAAATCTCCAACCTGTATTTTGAATACTGTCAAACAACGGTAAATTCTGTAAGATACTCCATGGTGCTAAATTAGTTCCCAGCACAATAAGTGTAATTTCTCCATACAAATAAGGTAACAACAGGTTCAATTTTTTTACTTTAAAATTTGATATCACTATAAATAACAATACTATCGTTACAATGCTTAAAGTTGTGCGACTACTCCATTCAGATGATGAAAATATATCTATAAACTTTATAGTTGTTACACTATTCTTTGAAAATGGAGCCTGGATTCCTGCTTTAGATATTATATAGTATCTAAAAAGTATTGGAAGTGATGTTAAAATTAAAAACAGTGATGCTATAAAAGTGTTAACTATTGGATATATTTTTTTATAACATATAAATCTACCTATGATACCTATCCCTATTATCACATACAAAACAAATATACTCATTAAATGTGAATATATTACTATTGTACATAATAATGACATATTTAATATCAATTTAATATCTATTTTATCAGAATATATTATATCTTTAGTATTAAAGGCTATAGGAAATAGAAAAATAAAAATTACTGCTGTCCCTAATTGTAATTCAACATTAAAAATTCTTAAGCACATACCCGATAATGAGTATATAGCAGAAACGTAACTAGCATTTTCCTTATCAAACCTTTTAGAAATGCTCACATATGATACAAAAAAAGTTAAAATCAATATTAATGCTCTTATTATAATGATCTGATGTATCGGACTTAACTTATTTGTAATATATACTAGTGGCCATAAACTTATATCTGGATACATACCGTTAATAGCTTGTCCCACATGATGGAAAGTCATAAAATTTAACCAGCCAGGAAATGAGCCATTTTTTAACGCATTTCTTATTTCATAAATCCTTTCTGCATGAAAAAAAGTATCCGCTCCACTAATAACATAATTACTCTTAAAATCAATATAAGTAGCTATTAAAACTACCAATAAAAATATAGCATGTACCCAAAATACCCCTTTATATTTTGAATTCACTTTGCTCATCTCCTCAAAAAATATAGGTATCCTCTAGTTTCAACGCTAATCCCCCTCTAGACATTGTAATTATCTAAAATAAATAAAAAACCAATCTCCTAAATATTGCTTTTTAAATTGATAATTATTTAAATATTTAATTAACATAATTCCATAAATAGGATTTCTAGTTTGATAAAACTTTTTCCTAAGTTTCAATGCTTTTTCCGTACCAACAATTAAATTCTTTTCTTTACCAGTAATGTTATCATTATTTAGCATCCTCATAAGGGATTTGCAACAATTTATTGATAGGTCAAGCCACTCTATTTTTTTAGGCCTAGTCTTTAATTGAAGTACTTCTTTTGAAAAAGTACTTTCTTTATAAACTCTATGTCCTATTAATTCATCATGCAAAATGTATAAACTTTGTTCAAATAATCCTATTCTCCAAAAGAAATCATCATGTGCATATTCTGCATCATAATAATTTTTACTTTTTTGTGCCATATTTCTTCTGATACAGAAGACACAACCTGGAAAATCTACTCTCAACCAATGCTTAGTTAATTCAACTTTTTCAAGTTTAGGATTTTTTTCATCCAAAGGTTTGTTTCTTACTTTTTGTTCTCCATACATATACTCGAAATCTGATACCAACAAATTAATTTGTTGATGAGATTCCATAATTTTAATCATTTTTTCGAGCTTGTTATCATACCAGATGTCATCTTGATCACAAGGAAATATATAATCTCCTTTAGCTTTCCAGATTCCTTCCATGAAATTTCTTTTCCAACCCTTGTTTTCCTTATTTTGGATCAACTTCCAAGAATCAGATAAATCATTACTAGCTATAAACTTTCTTATTATATTAATTGTATTATCGGTAGAACCATCGTCATATATCAATACTTCATTTGCCTTTAAAGACTGATTTAATAAAGATTGTAACTGTTCTTCTACATGTTCTTCTCCATTGTACGTGGTCATTACTATCGAAGCAGTCATATATCTACTTCACCTCTTTCATTGAATCTCTGAGCCAAACTTTTAATTCATGATTTTCTCTCTGACTTTCAGGAGGTAATTCCATATAATCGTCACCATAAGTTGTAGTCAGATAATTTTTCCATGTAGACATAGTAAGGAAAGTCTCTCCCTCAAATTTAACATTAGCTGGATTAGTAAATGAGTCCTTTTTTATAATTTCCTTATTGTACTCACCCCACACTACATCTCCAACTATTGGGCTTCCCTTCCAATTACTATCTGTAGCTAATCTTATCATTTCTTTGTTAGCTTTATCTACACCTACTAACTTAGCAAATGGTATTAATAATGGCTTAAAAATTCTTTTAAAGAGTGTTTTCCCTTCGCCAAATTTAGCAAAATTTAACATCAATATTTCCCTTAATATGCCTACTTTTCGATATTGTTTCTTTCTAAGTTCAATATTTTCAGATACATCATCAAATGGAAATATATCTATCCAAAGTGAATTATTATGGCCTTCATCAGAAAAACTTTGAATTGTTTGTGTTTCCATATCTAAAATCTTTAAAAATGGATAATGTGAAGTTCCTAATTCATAAGATATAATTTTATATTTGTCTTTAATAATAGGATTATCTCTAGCAATATCTAATAATTTATCATAATCGTCTCTCAACATGGCCACATCAATATCATCATCCCATGGAATAAAGCCACCATGTCTAACTGCTCCTAATAAAGTTCCCGCACAAAGATAAAAATTAAGATTATTTTCCTGGCAAAATTCCCTAAATACTACCAAGATATCTAATAATCTTTTTCTAATTTCTGGAGTTGTTAATTCCTTCATAATCTAAATTCCTTTCACTACAAGTTAACTTTGAAAATGTTGCTAACAAAGTAAAGTTAAATGATATTTCCCAAAAATGATGATCAATAGCTGCACTTAAAACAACCATTAACAACATAAACTCATAAAAATATAGTTTATTTTCAATAAAATTACTACTATTCTTGCAAATTAAAAATAAAGTATATATAAACGCTACGAGACCTTGCATCATTAATATTCTTACATAAGAAACATCAATAAAGAAATAGTTTGTAATTGGGGAATGATGAATTCCACCGTTACCAACTTGGTATATGTATTGACCTAATAAATCTACATTATAATTCTTAAATGCTAAATTTCCAAAATACAATCTTGTAGATAATAGATTGTCTAATTTCCTTAAAATTACATTATTAGGAGTATAGATATACGGCAATATAATATTGATAAAAATGAATAATAAAATCAGTAAATTTATTTTCTTTGATCCTAAATATGCTATTAGCTTTTCCAAATATTTCTTTAAAATACAGCAAACTAAAATAAGAATCATCAATATAGTATCCAGTCTTGTGTCAGTCACCAAATTAATAGTAAAAATTATTGCTATTATTCCTATATATTCAGGAAGAGACAATATAAATTTTTTCAAAGCTATGTATGCCAAAATTAAGCAAAATACTCTAGCTGCAAAATCAGTTGGATATAATGCTCCAAGTGAATAACGTAAAACTGGACTTGCAGATCTTCCAACTTCAATATTTGGGATAAGATTGAAAATCGAAGATAATATAGTAACTGTCATTACTGAACTAACCGCTAGGATGAATGTTTTCAATATTTTTCTAAATTCTATTCCTTCAGCACCAAATATAAAAATTGTATAATAATACATATCATAATCTAATGACTGTCTTCCCAGAGAAAAAAGGAATAACAAAAAAATAATCATAAACAAATATTTATATCTATCAAAATTATTGAAAATTAAAATTTTAATTAAACATAGTGTAGAAGCTAGTAATGTCACATGAAAAATTGTTTGCCCACTTACTGCTAACATTGTCCCTCTTATATAATTAATCGCTATATATATACATAATGAAAGTATATAAATATAATTTCCCCACACTAGATATTTTTCTCTAAATATATCTCTTTTATTTAGTAATATCTCCAAGATTATCAACCTTTCTAATTATCTCTTCTACAGCTGTTTTAGTAAATTTTCCTTGTCTTACACTATTACCTATTTCTTCAGAATTTTTTTTCATTTCCTTATATTCTTCATATGTTATATTATCTAAAATCCTATCTAAATCTTTTAAATTAGCTATTGTTATCCCTACATTATTTTTTTTGACAAACTTAGCTAATGCCGCTTTTTCCCAAATAATAACAGGTATACCTAAACTTAAATATAACGAAAATTTATGAGGATTATTATACTGCATATATTCACCATAAATTCCGTTACATTCTTCTACGCTATCTCCATCCCATATCAAGCCAAAATTCTGAGTTAATTGTTTTCCTAACTCGCTAGGTGGATATGCACCCTTATACTTAACTCCATTTTTATATTCTTTAGCTGGATACATACCATATAAATCTAGTTCATACTTTGTCTCTACTTCTTCCAAAAAAGAGGATTTAGATAGATTTCCTGCAAAACAAATAGATTTATCAAAAGAGGTACTTTGTCTATCAATTTTATCATTAAGATAATCAAATACTTTTATATCTACCATTGGAACAGTGATTCCATCTTTGATTAGCCACTTTCTCATTTCTTGATTATGTACTATTAAACCATCAGCCATATTTAATAATGATCGTTCTTCATGATGATACTCTGGCTTATCTCTAAATAATCTAAGTGATTCCACATCATGAACTATGTAAAATAATTTTTTCGACTTCTCTTTTAGTTTTTTTATTATGATTTTTAAAATAAACGAGGAATATGCTGGATACTGCAAAAACACTATACTATTTTTTTCTATTTTAGATAAGCTCAACGGAATATCTATATACTTATACTTTATTTTTAAAATTTTTGATCTTAAAGAATTATTTAATTTAAACTTTAAGGATATTTTTTCAAAATTATCCTCTACTAAAATATCTTCTATATCTTTTTTTGCTTTTGGGCCTGCGTTATACTCAGAGTCATCATATATAGATACTATATACTTTTTCATCTTACCATTCCTCTACTAGATTTTCTTTAAAATAAGTTCTAATTTTTCCAGATAATTTTCAGAATAACATTGGGAAATACTTTCTTGAATCTTACTAGAATTATAGTCCATATTTTTTATATTCACCATACAATTTAGTAACTCTTGTATGTTCCCAACATTATAACTATATCCATTAATATTTTCTTTTACAACATCAGTATATCCTAGAAATTTAGAACTAATCACTGGAATCCCTCTAGAAATTGATTCTAAAAATACCATTGGCAAACCTTCATAGTTTGAAGTTAGTATAGTTGCATCCAATTCTTTCAACTTGTCCCAAGGATTCTTAACCCATCCATGCCATATAATCTTTTTTTCTAAATTATATTTTTCTATATACTTTTTTATTAATAAATCATCTTTCCCTGTTCCAAAGAAATCAACTCTTATTTTACCTTTATATTGCCTAATTCCTTCTAACAAATCTGATAGATTCTTTTGCCCTGTAATTTGCATTCTTCCTATATATGCCAATTTCAAAGTATCAGAATTATTTTTAGTTATAAGTGTATTATGATTAACAGGATTATATATCAAGTCTATCTTTTCACTACTAATGCCCAAATCTTCTAATTCATTTTTTATAGCTGTACTTATAGCCCAATGTCTATCCGCATATTTAATATTATTAGGATCAAACATATCTTGATTATTTAAGGAAAAATGAATCCAAGATACTATCTTATATTTCTTATTGAAAATTTTTCTAATTTTATATCCTAATTTAATTAAATTAGCACCTAAAATTATCATTATTTCATCCTGAGATGAACTAATAAATTCTCTACTAAAAAATGCTACCTTACCAACTTTATTTTCAATCATTGGTTTTTTAACTATAATCTTGTTACTTAAACTTCTTAGCCAATTTTCATTTTCAGGTTCATTTGTTAGTGTTAAAGTTACATCATTATCTTTTGAAAGGTAATTTAATACATCAGTTAATACAGTTTCTACCCCACCATTACCACTTAAATAATGGCACATAAAATTTAATTTCATAAGCTTACTCTGACTCCAATTTTTCAATTAATTTTCTAGATATATCAGCATCAAACTTTCGTGCAAAAAAAGCATTACTTTGTCGTAATTCTATGAAGTTATTTTCATCTAAAATAGCTGGATAACTTTCGTGTTGCTTAGTCCATTTTATAAAATGATAATTATAATTTTCATATCTATCTTTAAATTTAGAAGAATTCATTAAAATTGTTGGCAGCCAAAATTCATCACTACAAAATCCAGTCTCAAACATTTTATATACATTTTCATGAGAATCTAAATAATCCAATACAAATTCAACCGCATCTCTTGGAAGGCTTCCCCACTGAGAACCTGCATATATATCTAAATCAATTTTTAATTTTTTAAATTTATTAATCTTTAATAAACTTTGTAACTTCATTGTCAATCTATGAAAGATTTTCCCATACAATTTTCTTCTATTAATTACATCATAGTAATAATAGTATTTTTGCCAATTTATTATTTCTTCATGTGATTTTCTTATTCCATCTGCCAAATATCGTTCCATATATATATTACTTTTACCTTCAAAAAAATCATATATTTCTCGTGAATTAATAATAGGCCAATCTTGACCTGATATTAAATGAAAGTACTGATTATCTTTATCGTTTAAAGCTAAATTCATTAAAGCGATTGTTGCTCTTACGATGCTCCAACTTCCCCATTTAACATCTTCTTGAGAAATATATCTTATGCTCTCATTTTCCAAAACTTTAAGGTAATCGTTATCTAGAGACATTTTTTTATCGAAATGTATATATACATTGAAATTCGAATTAAGTTTTCTACTTAACTCTACTACCTGCTGTATATTTTTATGCGCTAATATTAAAATTGCTTGCATTGTATTACCTCATCTAATTATTTACTCCAATAAAATAGGTCAGAGAAAATATCTCTAACCTACCTAAATATCATATTTGTATAATCCATAAGTATTAATTACGGATATTAATTTTGAAGCATATTCGGGATCAGTTGCATATGTCCCATATATACCATTCCTTAAATTGCGAGCAGCATCTTGATAAGTTGGAGAATAACTCTTAGTAGATTTAGGGAATCTAGTCTTTATCATTGTAGCATATCCAACTAAACTTTCATAGTAAGTATTATAAGCTGCAAATGGTGCATTCACAGTATGGTAAGCTCCTCCATAATATTCTAACGTAGGCATTGTAACATAGTTACCCTTACCACTCCACTTTACACCAAAGAGATTATGTGCTTGTTGAGATAACATGCTACTTCCCCAACCACTTTCTAATCCAGCTTGTGCAATCATCATTGAAGCGTATATACCATATTCGTCTGCAACTATCTTAGCAACTTCACCAATTTGACTTATAAAGTCCTTTGCTCCTAAACCTGTTAAAGTAAAGTTACTAATCCATTTTCCAGAATTTGAAAATAGGTATCCATTATAATATCCAGTTGCCATCATTCCATTATTTTTGAAATAGTACCAATCACCTTTTTCATCTAGCCAACCTTTTTGCATGCGACCACTTGATGAATTAAAGTAATACCAATCGTTGCCACCTTGCAACCAATTCTTTTGCATACGTCCACTTGTTGGATTAAAGTAGTACCAATCGTTGCCACCTTGCAACCAACTAGTTGCCATTTTCCCATTTTGATCAAAATAATACCAATCATTACCGCCTTGGAGCCAACCTGTTACTTTTTTCCCCTGTTGATAATAGCTCCAATTATTATTAGTATTAACCCAGCCAGTTTTATAACTTTGACTTACAAGTTTTACACTAGCTTTCATTCTTCTGCTCATAGTCAAAGCTTGCGTAGATTCATTAACATTTTGTCTACTTACATCTGACACTTGCAGTGTCTTGCTAGTGTCAGCATAGCTATTAGTGCTACTACTTTCCACACTATTTTGTGCAGTAGTACTGGTTACATTAGCTTCACCAGTACTACTTTGGTCGTTACTTGTTTCGGTATTTGACACAACACTTTTTGTATCCACACTGCTATCTTCATTTTTTGTACTTTGATTTTGTAAAGTTACTTTTTGTGTGTTAATACTATTTGTACTTTGATTATCATTTTGCACAGTAACTTCTTTTGAACTAGAGTTTGCATCAGTATCCGCTTTGACTTTAGTATTTGTTAGTAGCGTACTTGTAATTGCTACGGTTGTTCCCATTAATAAAGCCAACTTATTATTAATAAGTCCCATATACTACATACTCCCCTCTAAATTAAATTACTGATTAGCAATTCCATTTTTTATTAAAGCTCTTGGATCTAGCCATGTACCATTATTATTAAAGGAATTTGCTATTGCTTTCATGACATTTGTTTCTCTTGTTATTCCTAAATGCAAGTGAGAAGTATCACGATAACCAATAACATCTCCTGTGTTAATTTGTTGTCCTACTTTCACAGAAATATTTCCTTTATTACTGAAAGCTTCTTGATAAACAAAAGTATACTCATCAGAACGAACTACTACATAATTTTCTAATCCTGCGATATATCCAATTTGCGTAACCACACCACTATGAACTGCATGGGCAGCTGAACCTGGATGATCAATAGATCCAAAATCTAATCCATCATGGAAACCATTCATTCTAAATTCGCCCCCTGGATTTACTCCAAATAATTGAGCTCCAGAGAAGTATCCTTCACCTACTGATGGAAATGGCCAACCCCAAGTATCTTTTATCATTCTACCGTCGTTTTTAAAAGAGTATTTCTTACCATCTACATTGACAGTACCTGTTTGCATGTGTCCACTTGTTGGATTGAAGTAGTACCAGTCGTTACCACCTTGGAGCCAACTAGTTTGCATCACACCATCATTGTTGAAGTAATACCAATCGTCTCCACCTTGGAGCCAACCCTTTTGTTGTTGTCCATCATTAAAGTAATACCAACTACCATTTTCTTGTTGCCAACCATTTTTCACTTGATTAGTTACTTGAGTCTTCACTGCAGCATAGCTCTTTACACTTGTACTATATTTAGCATTAGTAACTACCATTTCATTAGTAGATGAATTATTAACATCACTTACTTGTTGGTTAGCTGTGCTTTGATTATTAGTACTATTGGAAAATGTTGTACTTTCATTTGTAGATTTGTTGCTTTGATCTTGTACAGTCAAATTTTGTGTATTACTTTGCTTTGTTTGACTTACTTTTTCTGTGCTTTGTTCTGAGTCACTTACTTGATTTTGAGATACACTATTTTGATTATTAGCTACATTTTCACTCGTAACTTTTGTTGTGCTATCAGCTTCTACTTTATTATTTTCTGAACTTAATACTACTTCTTGTTGGTTTGTGTTTGCTTGATTACTGTCAGTAGCTTGACTTTGAGCAGTTGTATCAGCTGATACATTGGCATTATTAATATTTACACCAACAGTAAGTCCTAAGAATACTAAAGGCGCAACAATCCAATTTTTGCCTGATTTATACATTTTATAACGTTTTTTTGTTTCGTAATTCTTCAAGAAAAAACGTCCTCCCTTTTCTTATCTGAACTATGTTAATATCTTATCTAAATTCTGAACTTATGTAGAAAATTCCCTAAATTTTATAGGAATTCTATTTTATTATACTTAATGACATTAATTATCACAACAAAACACGTAAACTGTAGTATATTTTTAAATTAGTGTTACATTGTTGTCATAAAATGAAAGAGCAATGCTATAATAATTAAAGACATTTTTTTCTAAAGGAGTGAAATTTCAATGACAAATGCAAATGACATAAAAAGATTCCAATTGAAACTTATTGATAATATCGTTGATTTCTTATTTATTGCTAATCCAGAACAACTATCCTTATTATCTTTAAATAAAATTACTAAGTTAAATTTATCAAAAAATGATACTCAATATACTCTTAAATATACATTAGATCGGATTCACAACCAAGATTATATGCTAATTACTTCACTAGAATCTTCTTATACAATAAAGAATGGTTTAAAAATTGTATTCAGTTTATCTACTCGATCACAGATCATGTTTTCATCAACTATTAGTGAAGATGATATAAGAAGTTACATTAACGAAAATTCTTTACCTTACTTCCTACCAATTTTAAATGAAGCAACTACTCTAGTTGCCAAAAATACTAAGGAGTTTACTGGTATTCCTGAAATTTTTGATTATGCTTATGACTTTGCTAATTCCCATTAAATTCCAATATAAAAAAGAAACTAGAAAAAATCTCAAAACTTAAGAAACGCTAGGAATCAAGTTGAAGACGTTGATTTCTAGCGTTTTGCTGTTGATATTTTTTATAGTTTAAATTGAAATGCTATTATTCCTATCTCTTTCAATTACTATAATTCCATTATTTTTTCACTTCACTTAAAAATTCATCCAACGCTTCTTTCCAATTAGGAAATACAAAACCTGTTTCCTTAGCTAACTTCATTACACTATAGTGTGGTCTGAATGCAGCTGTTGGATATTGATCTGACGTTACAGGTTGAACATCAACATCTGTATCTTTCAATATCTCTTTAGCAAATTCATACCATGAACATTGACCATCATTACAACAATGATATACCCCATATTCAACCTTATTATCTACTAAGTATGTCAAGAATTCTGCTAATGTTCTAGTCCATGTAGGGCGTCCTACTTGATCATCAACAACTGTCAACTTATCATGATTCTTTGCTAGATTTAACATAGTGTATACGAAATTATGTCCCCATTGTCCATATACCCAAGCAGTTCTAATTATGTAGTACTTATCGCAATATTTTTGTACCGCTTCTTCGCCAGCAAGTTTTGCTTTACCATATTCATTGCGTGGACCTTTAGGATCATCTGGTAAATATTCACCACTTATACGATTACCATCAAAAACATAATCAGTACTTACATAGAATAATGTTGCTCCAACTTTTTGACATGCTTTAGCAATATTTTCTGTTCCATCAACGTTGACTTTCCAGTTAAGTTCTTTACCTTCTCCTTCAGCCTTATCCACTGCTGTATAGGCTGCACAATGATAAACTACTTCTGGTTTGTTCTTTTCAAAGTAATCATCTACTGCTTCCTTATCTGTTATATCTAGTCCTTGTGAATCTTCTGCTAGATATTCTTGTCCACGTTCATCTAACAGATGTTGCATTTCTTGACCTAATTGTCCATTTGCACCAGTAATTAAAATTTTCATTTAATATCTTCCTTCCAATGATAAAGTAAAACCCCAGGAAAACCTGGGGAAATTTTTATTGCCCATTTTTAGCGTATTTAGCTTCAACTGCAGCCTTTTGATCTTGCCACCATTCACGATGGTTAGTATACCAATCAATTGTTGCTTTTAGGCCTTCTTCAAAATTAGTGTATTGAGGTTCCCAACCTAATTCATTGCGTAATTTACTTGCATCAATAGCATAGCGTAAATCATGTCCTGGACGATCTTTAACTTGATCGTAAGCGTCTGCTGGTTGTCCCATTAATTTCAAGATTAATTCTAAAACTTCTTTGTTGTTTTTTTCACCGTCAGCACCGATTAGGTATGTTTCGCCAATCTTGCCTTCATTCAAAATCTTCCAAACAGCACTTGAATGATCATTAGTATGGATCCAGTCACGTACATTCTTACCTGTTCCATATAATTTTGGACGAATACCACTTAAAATATTTGTTATCTGACGTGGAATAAATTTTTCGATATGTTGGTAAGGACCGTAGTTATTTGAACAATTGGAAATAGTTGCTTTTAATCCAAATGAACGCACCCATGCTCTAACTAGCAAATCTGAACTTGCCTTTGAAGATGAGTAAGGACTACTTGGCTTATACGGAGATTCAGGTGTGAATTTTTCACCTGGTCCTTCACCATGTCCTGGTAAATCTTCACGTAATGGTAAATCACCATAAACTTCATCAGTAGAAACATGATGGAAACGTACATCGTACTTAATACATGCTTCAATTAGAACTGATGTCCCAACAATATTAGTTTGGATAAAAGGATCAGGATTTCTAAGTGAGTTATCATTATGACTTTCAGCAGCATAATGTACCACCGCATCAGCATTTTGAACTAACTTATCCACTAATTCCTTATCACAAATATCTCCGACAACTAATTCTACGCGATCTTCTGGCAAGCCAGCAAGATTTTCTTTATTTCCAGCATATGTTAGTTTATCCAATACTGTCACATGAACTTCAGGATGATTATTGACTACATAATGTACAAAGTTTGAACCGATGAATCCAGCTCCACCAGTTACAATGATATTCTTAAACATCAAATTACCTCCTAAATTTCGCCGTAAACAAATGGATTGTCTTTTTCAAATTCTGTTAAAGTAGGTTGGTTAGCATCTTTTTCAGATGTGATTGCCTTATCTAAATCAATTGGCCAATCAATATTAAGTTCGGGAGTCTTGAAGGAGATACCACCATCAGCTTCTGCATCATAGTAATTATCACATTTGTAAAGGAAGTTAACGTTGTCTGTCAAAGTAACAAATCCATGAGCATAACCCTTAGGTACTAACAATTGACGATGATTACTTTCGGATAAGATGTATCCTTCCCATTGCTTATATGTAGGAGATCCCTTACGTAAATCAACAATCACATCTAAAACTGCCCCAGTTGCTACTCGAATCAACTTTGTTTGTGCAGCTTTACCACGTTGAAAATGCAAGCCACGTAAAACGCCTGCTTGTGTAGAAAGAGAGTGATTATCTTGAATAAAATCAAAATCAATTCCAGCTGCTTTGAAATCACGATCTGAATAACTTTCTGTGAAGAATCCACGGTTATCTCCAAATACTGCCGGTGTAATTAATTTAACATCTTGTAATTTTGTTTCTTTTACAATTAATTTTCCCATTATTACTGCTCCTTAGCTAATCTTAATAGATATTGACCATAATCATTTTTCTTCATTGGTTGTGCTAGTTCAACCAATTTTTCTTTGCTTATATAGCCCATACGGTAAGCAATTTCTTCTAAACAAGCTACTTTCAAATTTTGACGTTTTTGAATTGTAGCAATAAAACTAGCAGCTTCCATCATTGAATCGTGAGTACCTGTATCTAACCAAGCATATCCACGTCCCATTAACTTAACATCTAGTTTACCTTCATCTAGATATAATTTATTAATATCTGTAATTTCTAATTCACCACGATTAGAAGGCTTTAAATTCTTGGCTTTTTCTACAACTGTATTGTCATAGAAGTACAAACCAGTAACTGCATAATTACTCTTAGGATTTTCCGGTTTTTCTTCAATTGATAAAGCTTTCATATCATCATCAAATTCTACAACGCCAAAACGTTCTGGATCATTTACATGATAACCAAAAACTGTTGCCCCATCTATCTTTTCTGCTGCTTCTTGTACAAGTTTAGATAGGCCTGATCCGTAATAAATATTATCTCCTAAAATTAAGCAAACCGAATCATTACCAATAAAATCTGCTCCTAAAATAAAGGCCTCTGCCAATCCATTAGGTTTTTCTTGAACCTTATAAGTTAATGATACTCCTATATCAGAACCATCACCTAATAATTGTTCAAATAATGGTGTATATTCTGGAGTAGAGATTACTAAAATATCTGTTATCCCAGCCAACATTAAAGTTGATAAAGGGTAATAAATCATTGGTTTATCATAAACTGGTATCAATTGTTTAGAAATACCCTTAGTAATAGGATAAAGACGTGTGCCACTACCACCAGCTAAAATTATTCCTTTCATGGTACTACCTACCTTTACTAGTTATTTACATACAATAATATTATATGCTTTTTATAAAATCTATGTAAAGGTACTTTAATAAATATAAAAAAGCATATAATATTATTGTATGTAAATAAGAAC
>OMGJ01000096.1_pt1 | contig 61933 bp, 44 predicted proteins | sample 1645811 | NCBI WGS metagenome assembly OMGJ01 (sample SAMN05578589, study PRJEB25193) | human gut metagenome | biome: Human Microbiome; feature: human-associated habitat; material: feces | host: Homo sapiens | place: USA:Birmingham | reverse complement strand
TGTTTTGCTGTTATGGCAATGTTTATGTTATTGTCATGCGGAGGTAAGAATGAGAAGGGGGCGGCTACGGAAGAGGCCACTCTTTCTGGTTTGATGAAGTCGGATTTTGTATCTGAGGTAGATGGTAAGCCGACTGCTTTGTATGTGTTGAAGAATAAGAAAGGGGCTGAGGCTTGCGTAACGAATTGGGGTGGACGCTTGGTTTCCGTGATGGTGCCTGATAAGAACGGTAAGATGACGGATGTTGTGCTTGGGTATGATAATATCGCTCAGTATGTAGCTTTTCCGGATAATAACTATGGTGGTTTGATCGGACGTTATGGCAACCGTATTGCGAATGGTAAGTTTACGTTGGACGGAACGGAGTATCAACTTCCGCAGAATAATAACGGGCATTGCTTGCATGGAGGTCCGAAAGGATATCATGCGGTAGTTTGGGACGCGAAACAGATCGATGACCAAACCTTGGAGTTGACTTATCTATCGAAAGACGGTGAGGCAGGTTTCCCCGGTAATCTGGATATCAAGGTGATCTATAAGTTGACGGATGATAACGCCGTTGATATTAAGTACGAGGCTACGACGGATAAACCTACTGTCGTGAATTTGACAAACCATAGTTATTTCAACCTTTCCGGTGTTCCCGGCTCGCAAATCATGGATCATACGATCATGATCGATGCGGATACATATAACCCGGTGGACGAGACTTTGATCCCGACCGGTATCGAACCCGTGGAAGGCACTCCGATGGATCTCCGCAAACCGGTAGTGGTAGGCGCTGATATCGACAATCCGTTTACGCAATTGGTTTACGGTGGTGGTTACGATCATAACTGGATATTGAACGCCGCCGGCGATATCAATAAGGTAGCCGCTAAAGTTGTATCTCCGACAAGCGGTATCGTTATGGAAGTTTACACCAACGAGCCGGGTCTTCAATTCTATGCCGGCAACTCAATGACGAAAGCGGGTGATAAAGGCAAGTTAGGTGTGGTTTACCCGCATCGTGGCGCTCTATGTCTGGAGACTCAACATTACCCGGATAGCCCGAACCAACCGGCATTCCCGAGTGTAGTGCTTCGTCCGGGCGAGAAATATGCGAGTGAGTGTATTTATAAGTTCTCGGTAGAGTAAATAAGGAAGAAAGTTCCGGATTTGGAAATATCCAAATAATGGTGGAGGCGCATATACATTAAATAGTATGTATATGCGCTTCTCTTTTTTACTCACGGAAGCATCTTGTTTATAGTGGAAGAATTTATCGCTAGAGAGTATACGCTATCTTTTCCCAATAGATTTTAAAAGAGAAAAATAAATCCATATGATGTATGAGAAAAAGCGTTATATTTGTATCGATAAAGTAAACTCTTGTGGAAATTCAAGGGTTTATGAATCAAAGTGTGATTACGATAAGCGTTTAAGATATTATCTTTGGAACTGAAAATCGCCAAGTTTCAAGTCGGACAGAGATAATAGGCAACTAAACGCTCACGCTTGTTATATATACTGCCTAATAGTATACGTAATAAGGCGTGGGCTGTTGTTTATTATTTGTCCGATGGGTGTTTGGCGATGCCTCAGTTTCGAATAGTAGATTAACAGTTCCCACGCTTCTTTTTTGTAGCATATAGAAATACCGAACAAGGTGAACGGTCCGGTTTGAGGGAAACGTATATGGAGGTAATTAAAAAGCAACGTTTGGCTGTCTGTCGTATATTATTGGATGTAGTGGAAGGTGCGTGTGAGGTCCGTGATCCGGATCTGATCATGCGGACTCGTCATTATCCGGCACTTCAAAAGGAGATGTGTTTTGCGGATCGGGATTGGGAAGAAGCGAGAGATTTGAGTGTACTTGCCTGCTTGGTACTATCCAAGGAATTGCATTATAAGGTTAAGATGATGATCGGTTTGGTAGCTCATGACTTGTATTCAAGGGAGTCCTCGGTCTCTTATCAGCAACGCCTGTCCTTCGATGTGCTGATGAGTGCGATCGATTGGCCAGTCTCTTTTAAGGAGATCACGCTCTTTGCTCCCTCAAAATAAGTTATAGTTTGTACGTAAGACCTTGAATTCCGTTCTGCGGTTGATCTGGTCGGCGATTTCTTGCTGTTCCGGCGGCAGGGCAAGGATGAATTCCTCGGTAAGCACATCGCCTTCTTTCAAGAAATCGAATTGTTTAGCCATCTTCTTATTGATCGTCTTGGGAACGCTTTCTCCATATCCTTTCGCTTCCAGACGAGCCGCCTCGATACCTCCCGCTATTAGGTAATCCACGACCGATTGCGCACGGCGTTGAGCCAAACGCTCGTTATACTGGTCCGTACCTTTCCGGTCCGTGTGGGCACCCAGTTCGATCGTTACGTTCGGGTTATCGTTCAGCATCTTGATCATCTCGTCCAAAGCTTTCTTGGATTCCGGACGAAGGGTCGCTTTATCGAAATCGTAGAAAATGTTATCGATAACAACCGGCTTGCTGATCGGAGAGAGAAAGAAATCCACGATATACGTCTCGTTTTTCTCCTCGGGGCCGGTATGCAACTCGTAATTCTGGTTGAGGTAACCACGGGCGCTGGCCATCATGACATAACGGATGTCCCGTTCCAACTCGACACGATAGGTACCGTCTTTCTTGACCGGGACTTTCACGTTCAGTCCGTCTTTTCCGACGATGCGTACGGTAGCGTCCTCGATCGGATATTCATCGACATCGTTTACGATTCCTTCGATGAAGATGGTGATCGTAGGCCGTTCAAAGGAATATATATGGTCATAGCCCCGTGCGTCGTTGCGGTTGGAGCAGAAGAAGCCCCGTTCCTCTTTTCCGGCGAAGGTGATACCGAAATCGTCTGCCATAGAGTTGATGGGAGCGCCTAGGTTCTCGACCTTCCACTTCCCTGTACTGTCTTGCGTGGCCTTGAACAGATCGAGACCACCCATTCCCGGATGTCCGTTGGACGCGAAATAAAGGGTGACGGAATCCCGGACATACGGGAACATCTCGTCTCCCGGGGTGTTGATCTCTTCTCCTAGGTTCTCCATCGGGCCGAAATCGTTTCCCGCTACCCGGGCACGGAAAATATCCTTGCCACCGAAACCGCCCACGGCGTCGGATACGAAATACAAGTATTTGCCGTCCGGCGAGATGGAAGGATGACCGAGGGCGGTAACCGAGTCTTTTACGATCGTCGCACGGGTTCCTTTTCCCCATTTGGCGCTGCTTCGGGTAGATATGTAAATCTCGGCGGTACGAGGGCCTTCCGGATCTTGGGCGCAATAGGTATAATACATCGTGTTTCCATCGGGGGAGAAAGAGGGGGTTCCTTCGTCGTATTCCGTATTCACCTCGTCTTCGAGCTCTACGGGAGCTAGCCAAGCCCCTTTCTCGTCTTGCTTGACAAGGAAGAGGTTATTGTTATTTTGCCCGGTGATGGCGCTGACTTTCGCGTCTTTGTCTTTCGAGCGGGAAGAAGCGAAGTATAGTTGGTCGTATTTATCTCCGGCCAGCATCGGACTGAATTCTCCCCGGCGGGAATTGAATTTATCCATGCGTCTTACCTCGTAGCGGGTAGGGTTCTTTTTCCATCCGGGAGCTAACTCGCATCCTTGTATGCCGTTGATGGCTAATAAATTGCTAGGATCGTTCTCCATGTAGATATCGTAGTTCTTGATCGCCTCCGGATAACGTCCGGTCTTCTGCAGCATCTGTCCCATGCGTAGGTAGACGGTACTATCGGGGTAATCATAGCGGATGGCGTTCATATAGGCGCTAGTCGCTTTCGCCGTATTATTGATCAACCGGTTACATTCGGCCATACGGTAAGCGATATAGCCGCGCAAATCCCTTTTCTTCGGGGATGTTTTCGTGTAAACCTTACGATAAATGGCGGCTGCCTCATAGTATTCCCCGATACGCTGCTTCTCCTCGGCATCGCTCAACTTCGCCGATTTGCAGGAATACAAGGAAGATACGATAAGCAAAAATAAAATATATATAGTAAAATGCGCTTTCATTCAATCTGGAATATATTCGTGCAAATATAACGAATTGTATGGGATCTTATTGTATGTCTGTTACAATAACAAGGAACTATCCCCATAACTCAGGAACCTGAAATCGTGCTCTAAGGCATACTCATAGATGGATTTCCAGTTTCCTTTTACGAAAGCGGAGATCAGCAAGAGCAAGGTGCTTTTGGGCTGGTGGAAGTTGGTGACGATTCCTTTTACGATCTTGAACTCATAGCCCGGGGCGATGATGATTTGCGTAGCCGTTACCAGCGTATCCGCATCATGCTTATCCAGATAATCGAGGATGTTTTGAAGGGATCGCTCCGCTGTCAGCCGGTTGTTATTGGTGTCGTAAGGCATCCATTGTTTTACGACGAGATCCTCGGAAGTCGCTTCGGGGTTATTATCTAGGATCACGCCCATGTAATAGAGACTTTCCAAGGTTCGTACGGAAGTCGTTCCTACGGCGATGATATTTCCAAGGTTGCTTTTGATACGTTCGATGGAACTGCGGCGGACGGAGATAAATTCCGTGTGCATCTCGTGCCCTTCGATCGTGTCGCTTTTTACCGGTTTAAAGGTGCCCGCTCCGACATGCAAGGTGACTTCTTCCCGCCCGATGCCCCGAGCATCTATATCGGCAAGTACTTCCGGAGTGAAATGAAGTCCGGCGGTCGGTGCGGCGACGGAGCCTTTTATCTTAGAATAAACTGTTTGATAGGTCTGTAGGTCGCTCTTCTCTGTTTCTCTGTGTAAATAAGGAGGAATCGGCAAGACCCCGGCGGCATCCAAGATATCGGCGAATGTATAAGTCTCGTTATCCCATGTGAATTCGATCAAATGTGTGTCACCATGAGACTTTTTCTTATCTGCTGTCAGCACGACCGGTTGATCCTTAATGAAGATCGTTTTGGATAAAGTGCCTTCTTTCCATTTCTTAAGGTTGCCAACCAAGCAAGTCCAGCTACAGCGTCGGGTCTCTTGAAAAATCAAGGCGTAATCATGAGGCTCGATGGGCTCCAAACAGAAAATCTCGATGCGTGCGCCGGTCTCTTTCTGGAAAAGTAGGCGGGCTTGTATGACCCGGGTATTATTGAATACCATCAAGGTGTTTTGGGGAAGATAATCCGTGATATGCTTAAAGATACTTTCGCTTATTTCCCCGTTACGGTAGAGTAAAAGTTTGGACTCATCCCTTTTAGGCAATGGGAACTTTGCGATTCGTTCGTCCGGTAACGAATAGTTATAATCTTCGATACGTATTTCTTGCGTCTTCATTACTTCTTCTGTCCTGTTAAAAAACATCCGTTTGTACGGATTCCGGGTGCAAAAGTAGTAAATAGGTTTCGGATTCGCGGATTATTCCCTAATTTTGTGCGCATAATATAATAAGGTATAGAATATGAGTATTCAAATAGGTGATAAAGTTCGCTTCCTGAATAGTGTGGGAGGTGGAGTCGTACGTGGATTCCGTGGAAAGGACCAAGTGTTGGTTGAGGATGAGGATGGGTTTGAGGTTCCTGCCTTGATCAAGGAATGTGTCGTGGTTGGGGGTAATGATATGCAAGTGCATAGCTCGAACCGTCCGAAAGTACAGGCTCCGGTAGAGACTCCTTCCCCAAAGAAGCCTGAACCCAAAGAGGAAAAGGTCGAGGAGACACCGGAGGGAGAGCGTCTGAATGTGTATCTGGCTTATCTCCCGGTCGATCCGAAGGCGTTCCAGCAATGCGGCTATGAGACGTATTTCGTGAATGATAGTAATTACTATTTGTTCTTCAATTATATGAACCGGACGAATAATAGCTGGACGAGCCGTTATAACGGGATTATCGAGCCGAATACGAAAATATTCCTAGAGGAGTTCGGTAAGCCGGAGTTGAATGATCTGGAAAGGATCTGCGTGCAACTGATCGCTTTCAAGAAGGATAAACCCTATTCGTTGAAAAACGCCGTATCGGTAGAGTTGCGCTTGGATACGGTTAAGTTCTACAAGCTTCACTGCTTTATGGAGAATGATTTCTTTGAGGAGGATGCCTTGATTTATCCGATTATCCGCGATGACTTGCCCGAGAGAGAACTATTGGTCTCTGCGGCGGAGTTGAAGGAAGCTATGCAGCAAAAGGTTCGTGAGGAACGTAGGGTTCCCCGGCAAATCGTGAAAAAGAAGCCGACGAATAGCGCTATCCTTGAGATCGATTTGCATATAACCGAATTGTTGGATAATACGAATGGATTGAGCAATGCGGATATGCTGACGTACCAGTTGGGGAAATTCCGTGAGGTGATGGATCAGTACGCTCTTAATAACGGACAGAAGATTGTCTTTATCCATGGAAAAGGCGATGGAGTACTGCGTAAGGCGATCGAGAAGGATTTGAAGACCCGTTATAAACAACATTATTTTCAAGATGCTTCTTTCCGCGAATATGGTTTTGGTGCGACGATGGTAACGATTAAGGCTGATACCTCGCAACATGGCCATTGAGATAGAACGGAAATTCTTGGTCTCCGGTGATTTCTTACCGGAGGCTGTTAGCTCCACCCGTATCGTGCAGGGATATATTTGCTCACAGCCCGGACGTACGGTTCGTATTCGTATCCGGGGAGAGGAGGGATTTCTAACGATCAAAGGCGCTTCGGATGAGAAAGGCTTGAGCCGTTATGAGTTTGAGCAAAAGATTCCTCTGGTGGATGCCGAGCGGTTGTTGGAGCTTTGCGAGCCGGGTGCGATCGACAAGGTTCGTTATCTGGTTCCCAGAGGCAGCCATACGTGGGAAGTCGATGTTTTCCACGGAGCGAATGAAGGGTTGATCCTTGCGGAGATCGAGTTATCGTCTGAGGACGAGCCTTTTGAGAAACCGGCTTGGCTGGGTAAGGAGGTAAGTGGAGATCGCCGTTATTATAATTCAATGTTGACAAAACATCCTTTTAATAGTTCAAATACATGAAGAAACTCTTTTTATCTGTAGCGGCCGCTATATTGGCGTTTCCGGTCTTGGCCGATGAGGGCATGTGGCTGCTCCCTTTATTGAAGCAACAAAAGTTTGCGGAGATGCAGGCCCTTGGTCTGCGATTAAGCGATCAGGAAGTGTATAGCGCCGAGGCTCCTTCCTTGAAAGACGCCGTGGTTCGTTTTGGCGGTGGTTGTACGGGCGAGATGATCTCTCCGGACGGGTTGGTGCTGACGAATCATCATTGTGGTTATAGTAGCATCCAACGGCATAGTACCTTGGAACATGATTATCTGATGGACGGCTTTTGGGCGATGTCTCGTGATAAGGAGCTTCCGAATCCGGGATTGACGGTTACTTTTATCGATAAGATCGACGACGTGACGGATTATGTGAGGACGGAACTGAAAAAGATCACGGATCCGAACAGCATGGAATTCTTGTCCGCTAAGTACTTGAATGGCCTCGCTAAAGCGAAAGTAGGTGAGAAGTTCTTACAGGATAACCCCGGTACGGAAGTCGAGATCAAGGCTTTTTATGGAGGTAATAAGTACTATATGTTTACCAAGAAGATCTATTCGGATGTCCGTTTAGTCGGTGCTCCCCCTTCCTCTATCGGTAAGTTCGGGGCGGATACGGATAACTGGATGTGGCCTCGCCATACCGGAGACTTCTCTCTTTTCCGTGTGTATGCCGACGCGAACGGAAATCCGGCACCTTATTCGGAAACCAATGTCCCGCTTCGTCCGAAACGTTGGCTAAAGCTTTCTTTAAAAGGTGTGGAGGAGAACGATTATGCCATGATCATGGGGTTCCCCGGCCGTACCAATAAATACTATACCTCATGGGAGGTAGCTGAACGTCGGGATATAGATAATGCGGTACGTATTAATATCCGTAATCTCCGTCAAGAGGCGATGCTGGAAGAAATGTTGAAAGATCCGCAAGTCCGGATTCAATACGCTAGTAAGTATGCAGGTTCTACGAACGCTTATAAGAATGCGATCGGTAGTAACTGGGCGATCAACAAACGTAATTTTGAGCAGGTGAAAAACGATGAGCAGGATCGTTTGATCGCTTGGTCGAAGAAGATGTGTGAGCCTGCTTATCCGGAAGCGCTTCTGACATTGGAGCAGATCGTTAATGATCGTAAGGATTTGCGTTTCCGTAGTTGGATGTTGGATGAGGCATTGAGCCGTGGCATCGAGTTCTCCAAAGTTCCGACCGATATCGAGACTGTTTGTGAGGCTTTGGAGGGGAAAGATCGTTCCGAGCAGCAAAAACAGGTCACTCAATTGGAGAGGGCTTTCCACCGTTTCGCTGATAAGGATTATGCGCCGATGGTTGATAAGAAGATAGCGAAAGTCATGTTAAAGGAATATAGGCGTTTGGTCGCTCCGAAGTCGCAGCCGGCTTATTTTTCCGTAATCGATAGCAAGTTTAAGGGGGATGTGGATAAATTCGTTGATTATCTGTTTGATAAATCGATCTATGGTAGCGAGAAGAACTTTAATGCGTTCAAGGAGCACCCGTCTGTCAAAACTTTGAGAGAAGATCCGATGATTCTGTTTGCGCAATCCGTAAAGGATGAGAATAAGGCGTTAGATAAGGCTTTGGCTGATTTTGATGCCGGATATGCGATCGCCCATCGTGCGTATGTGAAAGGACTTTTAGCGATGTATGGAGACTTGGCTAGTTTTCCGGACGCGAACTCTACGCTTCGTCTGACTTATGGGCAGGTGAAAGGTTACAGTCCTCGTGATTGCGATTATTATGGTCATCAAACCACTTTAGACGGCGTCATGGAGAAGGAGGATTCTACGAATTGGGAATTTGTGGTTTCTGCTCGTTTGAAGGAATTATATCAAGCAGGAGACTTTGGCCCTTATAAGATGCCTAACGGTAAAATGCCGGTTGCCTTCTGTGCTACGACCCATACAACGGGAGGGAACTCCGGTAGTCCGGTATTGAATGGACAAGGAGAGTTAATCGGTATCAATTTCGACCGTAACTGGGAAGGAGTAGGAGGGGATATCCAATATCTGCCCGATTATCAACGCAGTATTATCGTAGATATCCGTTATGTCCTATTCGTAATCGATAAATATGCCGGAGCCGGTTATTTATTGAACGAGATGGAATTCTCAAGATAGAGAAGTAAGTTAACTTCGTGGGCGAAGTATGTTAACATACTTCGCCCATGAACCTAAGTTCCTTTTTCTATAAAGCCAAAAAGAGGAGACATATCCCTGAAAGATACGTCTCCTCTTTTTGTATATGTATATCTATAACTTAATAAATCTTGTCAAGATCAACAGCTTTGACTCTGAAGATATGACCGTTACGAGAGAATACCAACTCTCCGTCTTCCTTCTTCTTCTGATTCACCAAACGCTGAAAAGCTATATTTGCACCTTTTACTATATTCTCTTCGAATTCTCTAACTTCTTGCTCATTCATGATGTTCAAGTTTTGTAAAAATATCTAGATTATACACTTCCCTTTTATCATTCTTGAATCCCTTGGCGATCACTTCCATGGGAGACATCGAATTATCAGTTATCATCCAATAGTCACTAATAGGAAGGTATAGCTCGAATAAATTGTGGATACCGGCCTCATACCGACGCCGTATCGTTGCTTCCGGAATATTGTGACCTCCGGCGGCTACCCTCATTTTCACACGTTCCACGGCTAGATCCGGCGTATTTAGCCAGAAGTAAAGCAATGTAACATAATAACCTTCCCTTTGTGCTTCCCGTATCAGGTTTGCGACTGAACGGGTGGCCAGCGTAGTTTCCATTGCGAAAGTCTCACCAGCACCGATGAGTTCCTTTATCCGCTTATACATAATACGACTAGCTTCAACGGCGACGGCTATACTGTCTGCATTAAAAGGGGAAAGTCCCTTGGCTATCTCGTCTGAGTTAACAAACTCCCTACATTTTAGCATTTCTGGTAAAATAGTGAAGGAAGCTGTTGTTTTTCCTGCTCCGTTGCAACCTGATATTATATACAAATATGGCACTGTTTGCTGTTTTTGATGCTGCAAATATATGTAATAGTTTTTTAATATGCGTCGTTTTATTTCTCAAAAATCGTGAAAATGTGCAGGAAATGTACTTTTAACTAACAGGTTTGTTGGAGAAAGTGGTGGTTTTGTTAATTTTTATACCCAAAGTAGATCACTCATGATTCCGTCGGAAACGAAGATTCCTGACTTGGATAAAATCAATTTGTCACCGGTTTGTAATAAGAGACCTTGGTTGATATGGGGTTGAGCTTGCTTTTGACAATAAGAAAGGAGCTTCCTGCCAAATTTTGTCTGGATATCAGCGAAAGAGACTCCCCACATGGTTCGAAGGCCGGTGATGATGAAGTCGTTGTACCGGGTGCATAGGTCTAAATCCTCGGATTCTATTGTCGGATGCCCATTTTCTATACCTTCTATATATATAGGTAGAGAAGATGGATTCCATTCCCGGTCTATCCCGTTATAAGAATGGGCGGAAGGACCGAGCCCCAGATATTTCTTTCCGGTCCAGTAGGAGCTATTGTGCTTGGAGAAGAACCCGGGACGGGCGAAATTAGATATCTCGTAATGCAAATAGCCTGCTTCTGCCAACCGATCTATTAATGTGGAAAAGAACGAGACGCTTAACTCCTCGTCTACGGGAGTTACTTTTCCCGCTTCCATTAATTTGTAAAGTGCGGTACCTTCCTCGTAAATGAGATGGTAGGCGGAAAGATGGGGAACATCCAACCGGATCGCTTGTCGCAAATTCTCTTCCCATGCTTGCTGCGTTTGGTTGGGGAGTCCGTAGATCAAATCGATACTGATATTTGTAATCCCATATTCCTTGCATAGTTCTACTGCTTTAATCGCTTGTTCCCGGTCATGGCGACGATTCAGAAAACGCAAATCTTCCGGATGAAAACTCTGTACACCCATACTGACCCGGTTAAAAGGATAATTACGGAGAAGCGATACATATTCTCGTTTCATGTCATCCGGATTCGCCTCTAAGGTAATCTCCATTTGCTCGGCTACATCAAAATGACGATAGATGGCCTCGAATATCTTGCCAAAATCCTTCTCGTCTAATTGAGAGGGGGTGCCTCCCCCGAAGTAAATGGTTTCTAATGCTTCGTTTCCTATATATCCCTTCCGCAATTCCATCTCTTTTATAAGTGCGTTTATATACGGCTCTTTATACTTCATCTCCGTATTGGAAAAAAAGTCACAGTATAAACACCGCTTGGCGCAAAAAGGAACGTGGATGTATAAGCCTGCCATATTGAATATGTTCTTGACGCAAAGATACGTAATTAGAAGATATACTTCAAATGTAATAGAAGATATACTTTAAGTGTCGTAGGATATATACTTCGTTAGTAAAGTAGGATGATCGTATGAATAGTTAAAAAAAGTTGTTTGTTAAGTGGGACTCCTTTTTATAACAAAAAAGAGGGTATCTTTGATTATTCCATATATTCTAAGAATCAATGAAGGTATCTATAAAAGATATAGCTCAAGCTTTAAGTCTGTCTAAGGCTACGGTGTCTTGGATTTTGTCCGGTCAAGGCCCGGCGAAAGGATTTAGCGATGCCACGATCAAACGGGTGAAAGAGTATGCTGAATCGGTAAACTATCGTCCGAATCTGCTAGCTCGAAGTTTATCTTTGGGGACAACTAATACGATAGGCTTAATCATCCCCTTCATCGGTGATACATTTTATGCGCAATTGGTTCAAGCTATAGAATCGGAGGCCGCCCGGAATAAATATGTATTGATTGTGTGTAGTTCGGAAGGTGATGGGGATAAAGAGTATGAGCTTATAAAGATGCTTCGCGCTAAACAAGTGGATGGAATTGTTATTGCGCCGACTAAAGTTTCAAAAAAAGGGATTAACCTTTTATTGAAGGATTCTTTGCCTTTTGTGTTGGTGGATCGCTATTTTCCTAATATGGATACAAATTATGTGATTGTGAATAACAGACAGTGTTGTTATGATTTGACTTATCATCTGGTGAAGAAAGGGTCTCGTAAAATAGCGTTAATAACAACGGATGTTCATCTGTATGTTATGAAGCAACGTATAGATGGGTACCGGAAAGCGCTGAGAGATCTGGGAGTAAGCAACGATTTTGAGTTGGAAATCTTTGTTGAACGGCAAAACTACAAAGCAGATCTTGTCGATAAGTTCGATTGCTTATTTGAAGAAGTTCCCGATGTGGATGGTTTCTTTTTTTCCACTCACTATTTGGCGTTGGAATCTATACGTTATTTTATTAGCCATAAAATAGATTATCATACTCGTTTTAACATGGGGTGTTTTCATGAGACTGTTGCGTTGGATATTCTGTGTCCGGAAATGAGTATCTCACGGATGCCAATTGAAGAAATAGGTATCCAAGCGATAAAAATATTATTGGAAAATGTAAACGATAAGAATTTCTTACATAAAGGTGTTGTCGTAAATAACCAATTGATCTTGAGATGATGTGAAGTGTATTCCCTTATTGTAATTTCTGAGGGGGTGTTTTTTTACTTGATAATGTTTTTGAAAAAAGACGTACATGTTTTCCGCAAAACCCAATCGTTCCCTTATAAAAACACGTGCGTGTTTTTATAAGGGAACGATTGGGTTTTGTAATATGTTTGATATTAGATAGTTGCGTTTTGCTGATTATGTTTAGGCTTGTTGTAGTTAATTTTCATCAATCGTTAATCCATGTGAAATATATCCTATATTATATGTTAATATGGTTTAAATATATGCTTAAATTGTTGCTGTATTGAATTGAATCATTATATTTGCGCATATTTAAACGGTTAAATAAAAATATACGAATAATATTTATATATGTATATGTTGTTTTAGTTTAAATATATTAATTAATTGTGCCTTTATAATTGTAATACCTATGATACGAAAAACAGTCTTATTATGTACAATTTGCATGTCTTTGGAGGCCGTAGCGCAACGTGAGAGCGCTGTTGTTAACCCCGTAGAACCTGTGCGGTATGAAAATGAAAACGGGAATTTTAAGATTTTATCTTATATCAAGCAAAGTCATCTGGGAGAGTCCGGTCTAAGTGCTGAGGTTGGTGGAGTGAAGCAAGATCTGCTTCGTACGGACAATCCGGATAGCTTATTGGTTTGGTTGCCTATGATTGGTGAAGAGGTTCGCTTGAAAGTTTTTTCTACCAAAAAGTGCGTGGTTGACCAGATGTATCGCCCTGTCATTCCTTCGGATTGGGGCTATTTCCAGAATGGAACGATCCATTTGATACAATCTTCGCATCAGGACATCGCTTGGATGGATACGCCTGATTATTGTCGGGAAGATCGTATAGAGGGTATTATCATGCCAGCGTTGAGCTTGATGAAAGAGAATAAGGATTTCAAGTTTGAGATGGAGCAAACACTTAACTTGATGGAGTTCTTGGAGAAATATCCGGAAAAAAAGGGAGAGTTAATCGACTTATATAAGGAAGGAAGATTTAACTGGGGAGCTACCTATAATCAGCCCTATGAGGGGGTGTCTAGTGGTGAGCAATTGGTTCGTCAGGCTTATTACGGCCGAAAATGGATACGGGAAAATCTGCCTGGGTGCGATGACCGGGTAGCTAATAATATGGATGTGCCGGGACGGACTTGGCAGATGCCTCAGATATTGGCCAAGAGCGGGATTCCAAACTTGTTTATCAGCCGAATGAAGGAGGGACTGTATGACTGGTATAGCCCGGACGGATCAAAAGTCTTGACATTCACCCCCGGTAATTATGGATGGGCTTCTATGATCTGGAAATTTTTTGATAAGGACGGGGTGACGGCTTTCCACAAGTTGCATCACCGTTCCTTAATATGGAGCGATTACTTCAAAGAGCGTAATATTCCTCCGCATTATGCGATTTTGATAAGTTGCGACGCAACGAAACCTGTGGATTATCAGAAGGTGGTTGACGAGTGGAACTCGATCGCTTCTCAAGCGTCGGTGGCGCTTCCTCGTTTAACGGTTTCTACCGCTGAGGCTTATTTTGATCGGGTTCGTGGAAAGAATACCCGCTTTGAGAAAGTTGAAGGTGAGCGGCCGGACTTATGGCTTTATATCCATGGTCCTGCGCATTATGAAGATACTAAATATAAACGTGATGCGGCTGTATTATTGCCAGCAGCCGAGTCGTTTACCACGTTCTCTGGCTTGATTGATAATGATTTGGATAAGTATCCGCACGATGCTTTTGATAGGGCTTGGATGGCTTCGATCTATCCGGACCATGGATTGGGAGGAAAGAACGGGGAGATAACGGACGCTATTTTCAAGGATAGCTTGAAGTGTGCGAGAGATCTGGGAGAATCCTTATTGGGGTCTGCCTTGGAGCGGATTGTTGAAGAGGTAGATGTGCGGACGGGGCAATGGGTGGTTTTTAATGATCTTACGTGGGAGCGTGATCGTTTGGTCGAGATTGCCATCTCTAAGCATAAAGCAGTTGTGAGAGACGAGGCGGGGAATGTGGTTCCTTCGCAAATCAAGACGGTAGGAGAGCAGAATTACGTCGTGTTCATGGCTCAAAAAGTTCCATCGATGGGATTTCGTTCGTATAAGATAGAGGAGGGGAAAAACGCTCCGAAGGAAGAAAAACAGTTCGTGGTTTCGGATAATAGCCTGGAAAACGTCTACTATAAGGCCTTGTTAGGGAATGGAGGCATTGTCTCCTTGTATGACAAGGAGTTGGGACGAGAGATCATCCATACTTCGAAATTTGCGTGTGGCGATATCGTAGAGTTGGGTTATAACGGCAATGGAGCGGGTGAGTTCACGCATGTTACCGACGTGACCCCCGGGGATATTACTCCGCTTAGCTTATTTGACGCTCATTGGAGAGTAACGGAGTCTGGGCCGCTTTATACTCGTTTTGAGAATATCCAGTCTACCAAGCATACAACGATCGTCCAGACCATTACATTCTCTCACGTTAAGAAACAGATCGATTTTGATGTGACCTTACGTGATTTTGATGGCGAGCACAATCGGCAGTATCGGATCGCTTTTCCGGTAAACATAATGGGAGATCGTACCATCAATTACGAGGTTCCTATGGGAGTTGCCCAAGTGGGCAGGGATGAGATGAAGCAGCAACCGGGTGGTTGGGCTTGGGGAGGAACGTATGTACATCATCCGGAGGATACCCATCCGCGTGAGATACAGAATTTTATCTCGGCTCATGGTAATGGATTCGGACTAACGATGTCTTCTTGTGTGGCGGTAGGCGATTGGGTGGATCCCTCTAGGGAGCAAGCGGTATATCCGGTCTTGCAGGGTATCTTGTTGTCTTCTCATAAAAGTTGCCATGGTGAGGGTAATTGGTATCATCAAACGGGTACGCACCATTTTAATTTCTCTTTGTCATCTCATAAGGAGGGATGGACTGAGGGGTATCGGTTTGGAGTTGAGGCGAATCGTCCTTTTTATGCGAGAAAGAAAGAAAACAAAGGAGGCGTATTGCCTGCGGTGAAGAGCTTTTTGTCGGTATCCGATCCATTCGTAGCAATGTCTCTTATAAAGAAGGCCGATAATGATAATAGCTTGATTATCCGCCTGACAGAGATGGAGGGCAGGGATAAAGAGGTACGGGTGACTTTGCCTGTGGAGGCTAAAAAGGTAATCCGGACAAATTTGATCGAGGACGAGCAGGAGGTCATTCCGGTATCGGGCGGTACGATCACCTTGAGATTGGGACACCATGCGATTGAGACATTTAAACTTGTGATATAGAGAGGAGTTACCATGGAAATACAAGTGAAAAAAAACACATTTTGGAAACTACCACCGGTCTTATTCGCCTTTTTTGTGATGGGATTTGTGGATGTGGTAGGCGTTTCTACAAGTTACGTAAAAAGTGATTTCGGACTGAATGATACGTTGGCCAACTTATTGCCGATGTTGGTATTCTTGTGGTTTGCGGTATGTTCCTTGCCTACAGGTTTGCTGATGAAACGTATAGGGAGGAAGAATACGGTCTTGCTAAGTTCATTGATAACGATCGTGGCTATGGTCTTGCCGTTGGTTTACTATTCGTTTTTCTCCGTACTTTTGGCCTTTGCGCTGCTGGGTATAGGTAATACGGTGTTGCAGGTTTCCTTGAATCCTCTTTTGATGGATGTGGTGGCGAAAGAGAAGGTGACGAGTTTGCTTACCTTTGGGTATTTCATCAAGGCTATATCCTCTACCTTGGGCCCGGTTATCTTGAGTGTTGCCGTGGGAGTCTGGGGAGACTGGCATTTAGTCTTTTGGGTGTATGCGGTTTGTACGTCACTTTCATGGATATGGCTGGTTTGCACTCCTATCCAAGAGAAACGGGAAGAGGTGGCTTATGTCGGTGGATCTATTTGGAAATTGTTCAAGAACAGGAAGTTGATGGTGGCATTCTCTGTTATATTGCTGATTGTCGGCTTTGAGATCGGATTGATGACAGCCGTCCCTAAGTATTTGCTGGAGCGTTGCCAAATTCCGATAGAGCAAGGGGGGTTGGGATGTAGCCTTTACTTTGCGGCTCGTACTTTGGGTACATTTATCGGATCGATTATTTTGTCACGTTATTCTTCCAGTCGTTTTCTGATCATAAATGTGGTATTGGCTTTGCTGGCATTCGGATTGTTCATGGTCTCGTCAAATTCGACAATTGTCTTGGCCGGGTTGTTCTTGGTGGGGCTGTTTTGCGCGAATGTTTTCCCGATCATATTTTCTTCGGCCATCCAATCTGAGCCTTCTAAAGCAGATGAGATTTCGGCATTGATGATCATGGGTGTCGCTGGTGGAGCTATCTTGCCTGTTTTTATGGGAGGTATAGCGGATGTCAGCAATCAGTTTGTCAGCCTCTTTGTGCCTTTGTTGGCGTTGGTGTATATATTGGGCGTGTCGGTAAAAATGCGATAATTCATCATTAAAAAACAATTATATGAAAGATATGACTTCTTTACAGCGTTGTCTGGCGATCTTGAACGGAGAGATTCCGGATATGCTTCCGGTGATTCCACAAAGTTTCATGTTTGCGGTGGAAACAGCAGGAATGAAAATTGGAGATGTAAATAAGAATGGAAAAAAAATGGCTCAAGCCCATATAATATCGCAAGAAAAATATGGCTATGACGGATGTGTTATCGATTTTGATGACGCTACGATAGCCGAAGCCGTGGGTGCTAAGGTGATATTCCGTGAGGATGAGCCGGCTACGGTAGATGAGTCTTGTCCGGTATTAAAGGATTTAAGAGACGTGTATGATATGCCTATTCCTGATCCTTTGAGTAGCGGGCGTTTATGCGAGTGGCTGGAGGCTACACGTACTTTGGTAGATGCGATTGGTGACCATGTGTTTGTTATGGGGCGTGCGGATCAAGGGCCTTTCAGTATCGCTTGTTTGTTACGGGGTACTACACAGTTTATGATGGATTTGCTGACGGAGGATCAAAAGTTAATAGAAGATGTTTTGGAGTATTGCCGTACAATCAGCGCTGTTTTTGCTAAGGCCCAGAAGGATGCCGGTGCGCATGCGACTTCCATAGGAGATGCATTTGCGGGGCCTAACTTGATCTCTCCGGACTTGTATCGCCAATTCGCTTTGGAGCCGGAGAAGAAATTGACTCAAGAGGTACAAGATTATGGCATTCCTTTTTCTATTCATATATGTGGTAATACGAATGGTATCATACAAGATATGGGTATGACTGGCGCGCGTATATTGGAAATTGATTGGATGTTGGACATCAAAGAGGCACGTAAGCTAGTTCCGGAAGATACGGTTTTGATGGGAAACATAGACCCTAGCTTCCCGTTGGTTATCGGTACCTCCTCGGATGTAGAGGCTGCCGTGAAAAATGTGATCGAGGCTACGGGGGGCAGGAGACATATTATCAGTTCCGGTTGTGCGATGGGAAGGAATACGCCTCCGGAGAATTTTAAGGCATTTATCGCCGCGGCTCGTAAGTATGGTTCCTATGAGAATATTTTAGAATTACAAAATATAAAATAATGGAATATATGGCAGATTTAAATAAGTTATTCGATTCAATTGTTGCCGGGAAGCTTGAACCGGCGGTAGAGGTTACCCATCAGGTTATAGAGGAAAAGTTGGATATACAGTCCGTTATCAATAATTATATGATTAAGGCGATGGAGGAGATTGGAGGTCGCTTTGAGAAACAACAAGCTTATGTGCCTGAACTATTGATGGCTGCACGTGCGATGAAAGGATCGCTGGATCTGTTGAAACCTCATTTGAAAGGGGATAAAACGGAGACAATCGGAAAAATCGTGATTGGCACCGTATTCGGTGATTTGCATGATATCGGGAAAAATCTAGTCGCTTCCATGTTTGAGGGATGTGGTTTTGAGGTTGTTAATATGGGAGTAAATGTTTCTTCGGATAAATTTATTGAAACGGTTAAAAGAGAAAAGCCGGATATTCTTTGCCTATCCGCCCTACTAACAACTACGATGAATTATATGAAAGTTATCATTGGGGCATTGGAGAAAGAGGGACTTCGCGATCAAGTAAAGGTCATGGTAGGCGGGGCTCCGGTCAATGAGTTGTTCGCTAACCAGATAGGAGCGGATGGATATAGTGGTAATGCTAATGCGGCGGTTATCAAGGCCAAAGAATTATTATGTATCGCATAAATAAGCTCGGTTATGAAGGTTAATATGAAAGAATGGATCACATCCCTATTATCATCAAAAGAGCGAGTGGCTATTCCGGTTATGACCCATTCGGGAATTGAGTTACTGGGACACACCGTATATGATGCGGTAACGAATGGGGATATTCATTATCAAGCGGTGAAATTGCTGGCGGATAAATATCCTTCCGCAGCCTCTACCGTGATCATGGATCTGACCGTAGAAGCGGAAGCTTTTGGGGCTGAGATTCATTTTTCACCCAATGAGGTTCCTAGCGTTATCGGGCGTTTGGTATCAAATCAGGAAGAAGTGGAGAAACTGGAAGTACCTTCTTTGAATAAGGGAAGGCTGCCTGAATATCTAAAAGCGAATCGAAAGATGTCACGGGAAGCTTCAAAACCGGTAATATCCGGTTGTATAGGTCCTTATTCGTTGGCAGGTCGTTTGTATGATATGTCTGAGATTATGATGGCTATGTATATCGAGCCGGATTGTATTAAGCTATTGCTGTCTAAGTGTTCGGAATTTATCAAACGTTATTGCTTGGCATTGAAAGAATCCGGAGCCAATGGGGTCTTGATGGCAGAACCGGCAGCGGGCTTGCTCTCGAACGAGGCTTGTTATGAGTTCTCCTCAACCTACATTCGTGATATTATTCAGGAAGTCCAAGACGACTCATTCGCTGTTTTCTTGCATAATTGCGGAAATACCGGACAGTGTACGGATGCGATGGTGCGTACTGGAGCTATGGGCTATCATTTCGGAAATGGCATCGATATGCTCTTGGCACTTGAGCAATGCCCGAAGGATGTATTGGTCATGGGAAATATAGATCCTGTATCCGTGTTTAAGATGGCTTCCGGAAAAGAGTTGTACGAGACAACGATGGAGCTGTTGACTAAGACTGCCAAATATCCGAATTTCGTGTTGTCTACGGGATGTGATACGCCTCCGGAGATTCCGTTTGAGAATATAGAGATGTTTTATAAGGCTATTGGCGATTTTAATAAGATTGGAAAATGATAGAAAGCTATTTTCATAAAGGTGAGGGATATAATCCGTTCTTGATACGAGAAGGGTGGCAGGTGGCGCAATTGAATCATGTTTCCGGTCATGGTCTTGATGATATTGAGCGGATCGAGGTTCATAAGTCCACGGATGAGGTCTTTATTTTGTTCAAGGGAAATGCGGTATTGGTTGAGGCTGTCGTAAATGGAGGCAATACCACGTTTCATTGTGAAAAAATGCGAAAAGGGGTTACTTATAATATTCCGGCAGGTACATGGCATGATATAGCGATGGATCTGGATGTGGAGATCATCATTGTAGAGAAGTCTGATACGCATAAAAACGATTGTGAATACTTAAAGCTGAGCCAACAAGAGCGAAACGATTTATATGCGATGATAAATAAGTCGTTGCTGTAAGATAAAGATTATGGAAATGGAGGAAATGAGAGTTTACATAATATGGGGATTTTTGGGTAGTGGCAAAACTACGTTGATTAATCATTTATTATCTACTTATTGGGTGGATAAAAGGGTGGTTATCATTGAGAATGAATCTGGAACGACTTCTGTGGATAGTTTATTGCTACGTAGCAAGGATTATCATGTATGGGATATTACCTCCGGTTGCGTATGCTGTACGCTTCGCCATGAGCTTCCTCGTGTTATCAAGGAGATCAAAGAATCTGTTCATCCAGATCTTGTATTGGTGGAGCCTTCCGGTTTAGCTTCCTTGGAAGATTTGATACGGATGCCGGAGTTGGCGATAAACGGATTCATATCGTTGGTTGATGTGGGTATGTATCCGCTTTTAAGGCGGCTGAATCCGACTTTTTATCAACGGCAATTTGCCTTGTCGCCTGTTATCGTGTTGACAAAGACGGAACGGGTAGAAGCGGATGAGGTGGAGGCCGTACGGGAAGCTCTTTTAGGCATTCAAAATCAATCGAAAATCGTTTCGGACTACATATCCTTATGCAAGAACGACTGGGATGAGCTTTGGGCGTATAGTTGTCATAATAGATGGGATGCTGGTGGTGTAATGTATGCGAAAGTGTCCGAGATTTCATACGGGGTTCAAACGATTTCGGTTACATCTCCATTTGACTCTTGTTTTTTTGAACAGTTATTTAACCGGATAAATAACTTAGTCCCGAAAGCGATCATAAGAGCCAAGGGGGTAATTCCGGATTCCGGCAAGTGGCAAAAACTAGATTATGTGAATGGAAAAGCCACATGGGAGGAATTTGTATTATCGGAAGAAGGGAGTGATAAATCATTCCTATCGGTTTGGTATGATAAATCGCAAGCATACGTGGCAGATTGGCTGGCCACCTTTGTTAATGCGACAGAAGAAACTTGTTCGATAGAGGATTTGGATATTGACGATACTGAATTATATCGTTACTTAGGTTTTGATACCTCAAGCCCAGATGCGTATCTGCTAGACTTCATACAGCGTTTGAAACAAGAAGCCTTATCCATTTGTGTTCCTCGATTTGGGTATCGCTTACTTCCCGGTGAGGCCAAAGATAAAAGGTCTGTTGTATTATCCGGACAGACATTTACCCCGGATGGAATCATTGTCCGTTATTTGCGAGACAGCGATTTCTTTGCGACTATCGTAGCCTCGGTAGGAGCGGAGCTTGATAAATGGATAACCGAAAAAAGATCCGGAGGCGATGTGATGGAGGCTTTTGTCGCTGACGCCTTGGGGTCGACTATCGTAGAAGCTATTGTCTCTTGGGGACTTTCTCGATTGGCAGCTAAGATGGGAAAACTGGAATTTAAGATTAGTAACTCATACAGTCCGGGATATTGCGGTTGGGATGTTGCGGAACAACGGTTGTTTTTTTCGCTTTTACCGGATAAGTTTTGTGGTATTTCACTCACCGATTCATGCTTGATGCTTCCTATAAAATCGGTCAGTGCTTTGGTTGGAATAGGTAAAAATGTCGAGAAAAAGCCTTACGGCTGTGCGATCTGTAGGAAGAAGGATTGCTTTAAGAGAAAGGAGGTGAGGCAGTTGGTATAATAGTGGGTAATTTTAATGGCGTTTATAGTATTAATATTAATTATTCAACCTAAATATAATATATTATGGAGTTTTCAAAAATGATGGTATTGCCCATCGCCTTAATTTCTTTTTTGCCGTTGTCAACGGACTTGAGAGCGGAAAGTCCTAATACGGTCAATATTTCCCAACAGATTAAAAAATTAGTAACAGGAGTTGTGGTTGATGCTGCCGGGCTACCTTTGATCGGTGTAAATGTTAGCGTTAAAGGTACCACGGAAGGTACGATTACGGATTTGGATGGCAAATTCAGTTTGAATGCCTCTTCCCAATCTATATTGATTGTTTCGTATATTGGTTATAAGACAGTCGAAGTTCCGGTTAATGGGAATCTGAAAATTGTATTGAAAGAAGATTCTCAAGCATTGGATGAGGTTGTGGTCATTGGCTATGGTTCTATTAAGAAATCTGATTTGACAGGTTCGGTTGCAAATGTGTCTAGTGAGAAGATATTAGAAAAAACAGCAGTGAATCCTTTGTCTGCATTACAAGGAAAGGTTGCCGGATTTAACATTAATAATAATAGTGGGTTACCTGGTGGTGAATTTAAAATTAACATTCGAGGTCACAATTCTATTAATGCGACAAATTCTCCGTTGTTTGTTATTGATGGAGTTATTGGAGCTGATTTTAGTATGTTAAATTCTGCGGATATAGAGTCTGTAGATGTTTTAAAAGATGCTTCTTCTACTGCCATTTATGGAGCAAGAGGTGCTAATGGTGTTATTTTAGTTTCTACTAAAAAAGGTAAGACTGGTGCAGCAAGAGTTTCGTATAATGGTTCTGTTGGAATTGGTTATCTGCCACCGGACAGAAAAATAGATGTTTTGAATGCTGAAGAATATATGCAGATGGAAAAACAGGCTTGGGAATATATACCAGGTAGAGAAATGCCAGATTATGCTACGCTAGAACCTGATTTGTTTAATCCTGATGGAACTCCCAAATATGATACGGATTGGCAAGATGAAGCGACAAGAGTTGCCTTGACTACTTCACACTCTTTGGCTGTTTCAGGTGGTACAGATAAGTTGTCTTCATTATTGTCTTTAGGGTATGATAATAATCAAGGAATAATGAAATCGACTTATTATAATAAATATACGGCGAAAATGTCTAATACGTTCAATGTTAATAAGTGGTTGAAGGTAGACATGAACTTGGCTGTATTACATACTGAAAAAAATAATCCTGTTGAGAGTACAGGGCAATTAACGGCAACAAGAATGATGATAGAAGCATTGCCAATAATTCCTGTGTATAATCCAGATGGCAGTTATGGAACAAATGCTCAACATTTAGGAACTGAAGGTGGTGAACATCCGGTTAATTTGTTGAATAATATAATAAAGAAGCATACAAATACAAAAGCTCTTGGTGATTTTAATATTACATTGACTTTAGCAAAAGGCTTGGAATTTAAATCTTCTTTTTCAGGATTTGTGGATTGGTTAAAGAAGGATGTTTATAGTGGAAGGGAATTACGTACGGTTTCAAAAAATGAAGGCGGTGTAGCTCGAATTACAACAGAACGCACTATTTATTTGCAAAATGAAAATTATTTATCCTATAATAATGTGTTCAATGATATTCATAGCATTAATGCGATGATTGGTGCAAGTTGGAATAAGAATAATTGGGAAAAGGCTCATGCGGAAACGTGGGGGTTCTCTGATGATTTTTATCAATACAATAATTTGGGAGTGGGAAGTAACCCTAAGCCAAGTTCTTCTGATTGGGATGAATGGCGTATGAACTCTTATTTTGGTCGTATTAATTATACGTATGATAATCGATATTTGGCAACTATTACCATGCGTGTGGATGGTTCTTCTCGATTTGGCGCAAATAATAAATATGCGGTATTTCCTTCTGGAGCACTGGCTTGGCGTATTTCAGAGGAAGCATTTATGAAATCCGTAGAATTTATTTCAAATTTAAAACTCAGGACTAGCTATGGTATGACAGGAAACGATGCTATACCTAATTTTAGATCAATTTCATCAACAGGTAATTATACTGCTATATTTGATCACAACCGTTATAATGGAGTTGGTATTAGTCGAATACCAAATCCTGATTTGAAATGGGAGAGAACAGGGCAATTTGATATAGGTGTTGATGTAGGTCTTTTTAATAATCGTTTGAATTTTACTTTAGATTATTATTACAAAAAGACTCATGATCTGTTATTGGATGCTCCAATTGCATCTACAACTGGATACACATCATTGATGAGAAATATTGGTAATCTTCAAAATAAAGGAATTGAGCTTACGATAAATGCTACGCCGATTGAAACAAATGATTTTACATGGAATATAGATTTTGTTCTGTCTTCTAATAAAAATAAAATCTTAAAGTTGGGAGAGAAAAATGAAGATATTTATATGGGACCTTATTTCTTGGATGCTACAAATATTTTAAGAGTGGGTGAGGCTGTTAATTCCTTTGTAGGTTATGTAAGAGAGGGTACTTGGTCTTTATTGGAGGAAGCAGAAGCAGCTAAATATGGAAGAAAGCCAGGAGATCTGAAGTTTAAGGATTTAAATGGAGATAATAAAATAGATGCTAACGATAGAACGATTATAGGAAATGGCTTGCCTAAATTTGATGGAAATTTGAGTACATCGTTCCGTTACAAAAATGTTGACTTATCCTTGGATTTGGCATTTCGTTATGGTAATGATGTTTTGCGTTTGGATTATTCTACGGCAGAAGATCGTCAAACTTTGGGAAATTCATTCTCTTCAGTATTGAATGCTTGGACTAAGGATAATCAAAATACTGATATAGCAAGTGTAAGAGTTGATTCTCAAGGTGATGGGTCTGAATTGAAGTTAAATAGTCATTATATTGAGGATGGATCTTTTATTCGTGGAAGTAATTTAGTCTTGGGTTATAATTTTAGCGATGATATCCTAAAGAAAATAAAACTACAAAAGTTGAGATTATTTGTAAATGCTCAAAATTTCTTTTTATTGACGAAATATAAAGGGTATGATCCAGAAACTTCTAATTATGGAGATTCTTTTGCTCAAGGAGTTGAATTCTTCAATTATCCCAAGGCTAGATCGTTTAATTTTGGTGTAAATGTTGTTTTTTAAAAAAGTAAGAAAATGAAAAATATAAAAACATTATCATTGTTGAGCTTATCAGCTTTGTCAATTTTATTTTCTGGTTGTGAGTCTTATCTAGATGTTGAGCCTAAGACATTTTTTACAACAGAAACTTTCTATACGAAACCGGAACATGCTCAGCAGGCAGTTTCTGCTTGTTATGATCTTTTACGGAGGCCATATAGAGGAGTTGGTACATATGGAGAGAGTCCTTTCTTTATGCTTGAGTTTGCGACGGGAATGTGTAATACTTCTATAGGTCAAGCTGTGTATAGTTCGGAGTTTAGAGAAGCCAATGCTAGTGAAGACAATGTATATGCTTGGGATTGGTGGCAGTCATTTTATCAAGGTATAGAAAATTGTAATATAGCCATAGAGAAATTACCTACAATTCCAGGTGTATCAGACGATGAAAAATCTCATTATTTAGGAGAGGTTCATTTCTTGCGGGCTTACTTTTATTTCATGCTTGTTCAAATATATGGTGATATACCATTAAAGACTACAGCTACTCATTCTGCGGAAGGTGCAAATATTAAGAGAACTTCTATTAAAGAGGTTTACGATGTGGTTGTTTCTGATTTATTGGAGGCTGAAAAATCTACATTGCCAATGGTGTCATCTTCGGGGAAAGTAACTAAAGGTGCGGTGAAATCTTTATTGGCAAAGGTCTATTTGACAATGGCAGGTTTTCCTTTACAAAATAAGGAAATGTATGAGAAAGCTGCGTTAAAGTCGAAAGAGGTTATTGATGCTGGCCTATATGATTTATTTGCAACGTATGATGAGTTACGAGATTCACAAAATAAGAATGGTAAAGAACACATTTTTTCTACACAATTTGAGGTTGGTATTGTTGAAAATCAAATTCATGATTGGCTTTTACCTCGTTATTCCCGGATCTCAAATTACTCGAATGAATATGGTTGTTTCTATCCGGATTCTTCTTTTATAAGGACTTTTGATAAGAAAGATAAACGTGTTCAAGAAAAAGTGTTTTTTTATACAGAATATCCAAAAGTTGATAATCCTGATGTCATAGTTCATTTCCCTGCTCATGTTTATAAATTTTTTGATGAATCGGCAATGGAAACATTGAGAGGAGGACGGAATTATGTTAATTTGCGTTATGCAGACCTTTTGTTGATTTATGCGGAGGCTCAAAATGAAGTGGATGGATTTCCTAATGCGATGGCTTTAGATTGTTATAATAAAGTTAGACAAAGAGCCGGTTTTGAAAAATCTACATCTGCTGATTTCTCTTCGAAAGAAGCGTTTAGAGATGCTGTTTGGAAAGAAAGATATTGGGAGCTATGTTTTGAGAATCAAACTTGGTTTGATATGGCTCGTACTAGAAAAGTATTTAATTTGAAGGAGAATAGAATATCTGATTTTGTGGGATATGTACTTCCTTATGGTGATGGGAGCTTTAAGTTTACTGAAAAGCAGTTGCTTTTCCCAATTCCATTGAGAGAGAGACAGACTAATTCTGAGTTGACACAAAATCCGGGTTACTAATATCTGTATCAGAAAACTCATTGTTCAGTCATCCTAGATCAAAAATCTAGGATGACTATTACATAGGAAATCAATACTTAGGGTGAGATGACGAATCTTTTCAGCTATGATACGATAGAGTCAGGACACACCCTCATAAAATAGTGAATGTATGAGGATATTAATATTAATAGTTGCCATTGTATTTTGGAGTAAAGGATTCATGAATGCTCAATCAGAAGGGGATACCTTCGTGTGTGATAAGGAATCTTTTAACTTATTGAAGGATTTATCGGATTCTCGCTTGAAAAAGGGAGACATCTATTTGTTTACGACCACTCATCAAGACTTAGGGTGGTTGAACCATATTGATGCGTGTACGATAGATAGAGATACGCTTTGGCTGACCCCTTTCTTGAAATGCCTGGAAGAAGATCCTACATTCAAGATGGATATAGAGCAAACGTCTATCTTGAGGGAGTACATACATCGGCATCCGGAGTCTTATCCTTTGTTTGTTAAATATATGAAGGAGGGACGTATTTGTGTAGGTGGAACTTTTATACAGCCTTATGAGGAGATGTATTCCGGTGAGTCTTTGGCCCGTCAATTTTATTTGGGCACGCTTTGGCTGAAACAGAATTTTGAAGGGTATCAGACCTCTTCTTATTTTAATGTAGATGTCCCCGGACGGACTTTGCAGATGCCTCAGATCATGAAAAAAGCAGGAGTTGAGAATTTAATTATCAGTCGTCATGAAAGAGGTCTTTTTTATTGGGAAGCCCCAGACGGATCGAAGGTTCGTACCTATACTCCTGGTCATTATATCTATTTTTATAATGTACTGGGAAAGGAATATACGGACTTTGTGAAAGAATTAGCGAATGAGTCTGTTTTGTGGTACACTAAATATAATGATGTGAAGAAGGCTGAAACAGTTATGCCTGCCATGTTGAATTATGAGTTCATCTGGGATATGAAGCCTGTGCGCAATTGTCCTACCTATATAAAGAACTGGAACAATATCCGCTATATTGAAGATCAAGAGTCCGGGAAAAAAGTAAAAGTATCATTGCCTCAATTTAAATATGCTACGGCAGATAATTTTTTTGAGACATTGGATCGTTCTACCTCTTCGCTTCCTGTAATCAGTGGAGAACGACCTAATGTGTGGTTGTATATTCATGGGCCTTCTCACGAGAACGCGATTACAGCTAGTCGGGCCGGTGATGTATTACTTCCCGCAGCGGAGAAGATGGCTTCCTATTCGGCGATGTATAAGAAGTCATTTCACGCATATCCTAAAGAAATGTTGGACAATGCTTGGGAAGCGAAGATTTATCCGGATCATGGTTGGGGAGGAAATGGCGGTATTATGACCGATAACATATTCCTCCGAAAATATGAGTTTGCTTTGTCGGAAGCGGAACGGTTGGTGGATGAGCAAGCCAATTTCTTGGCCTCTTTCGTAAAAACATCGAAACAAAAGGGGCGTCCTATCGTTTTGTTTAATAATTTGTCTTATGTTCGGACAGCTCCGGTTGTTGTTCCTGTCTCTTTTGAACCTGGTTTTGCTTGTGGTTTGCAGGTTCTGAATAATAAAGGGATGAATGTTGATTCTCAATTGTCGGGAGTCTCGTATTATCCGGATGGTACTATAAAAAAAGCAGATTTACATTTTGTGCCCGAGGATGTGCCGGCGATGGGATTGAAGACTTATTATTTGGCTCCTGCTACTGAAAAGAAGATGGCGTTTGATCCATCTACTGGCTTGATAGAAAATGAATATTATAGAATAGAGCTGGTGAATGGTGGAATCAAGCAGATTTATGATAAGGTTCTACATACGGCTTTACTTAATACGGATAAATTTCTGGGAGGAGAAGTGATAACGATGCGCTCTGTTGGAAATGGAGCAGGTGAGTTTGATGCGGTACAACAGCCAGATATGGAAGGATTTGATAAGACATCGAATCATAAGCAGTCTTGGAAGCTGGTAGAGAATGGTTCGGTGTATACCTCTTTTAAAATGCGTACTCCTATTCGTGATGCGGTAGTTGAGCAAACGTTAAAGGTATATCATAAGATGAAGAAGATCGATATGGAGGTTGGTTTGTTAAACTGGAATGCTGTCTTATACCGGGAGTATCGTTTGATGTGGCCGATTGCGTTTAAGCAAAGTTCGGTATCTTATGAGGTTCCTTTTGGGGCCTTGACGGTTGGAAAAGATGAGATGCCAGGTGCGGCAGGTGAGCGTTATTATGTTGAAAATAGCAAACAACATCCTCGTGGCATTGGTAATTGGTTAAGTGTGGCCGGTGAAAAATGTGCGGTAACCTTGTCTTCCTCTGTGGCTGTCGCTGATTATATTGATCCTACAGACCAACCTGTTGATTATACGATTTTGCAACCTGTTTTGTTGGCTTCTCGCAAAAGTTGTCATGGACAGGGCAATGAATACATTCAGCCGGGAGATCATTTTTATAAGTTCTCGTTGACATCGCATGAGCCCCAAGGGAAGGAGAGAGAAGAGTTTGGAGTGTCTTCAAATGAGCCTTTGATCGTAGTGTATAATCCTGTACGTTATGAGAATGCGACTTTGCCGGAAGAATTTTCTTTCGTCTCGATTGATAATCCGAATGTAAAGGTGACTGCGGTGAAAAAAAGTGAGAGTGATGATAGCTTAATTATTAGAATGTATAATTGTTCAGATAAAGAGGAAATTGTAAACTTGCACTTAGCTATCAATCCTAAAGAAATTATTCATACAAATCTCATAGAAGAAGAGCTTAATCCTGTTCGACAGATTGTTTTAGGTAAGTATGCCATAGAAACTTATAAAATAAAATTTTGAGTGTGTAATTCGCTGAGATATTGCTTGTAGAAACTGTATGCGATAGAAGCTTCATATACAAATTAAGATGACACATAGAGAAAGAATTTTAGCAATTTTACAGGGCAAGCAACCTGATTTAGTCCCATGGTGTGGTGACTTGGATTATTGGGCGCATTCTTTAATAGCTAGAGGGCTTAAGCCTAAAGATTTCATAACGTCAGATGCTTATATGGAGTGGCATCGTGATTTGGGAGTAGGTTATTATTTACAAGGATACTTTCCTTATAAAGAAATCTATAATAATTGTGATGTTACGGAATGGAGAGAGGGTAATCGCAGGTATAAAAAAGTGGTGACTCCTTATGGGACATTGGAGGAATGCTGGGAGTACATTGAAGAATCATTTTCGGAAGCACCTATTGAACATTTGATGAAGTCTGAGGCCGATATTCCTGCTATGACTTATATGTATGATAACATGTCTTTTGAACCCGATTATGAGTTTGCGAAAAAACGTAATCTGCAAGTAGGAGACCAAGGGGTAACATTGTGCTATTTACCCAAGAGTCCGTTTATGCACTTAGTAGCGTTGGAGGCGGGTATCATGACTGTCACAATATTGGCTTATTCTGTACCGGATGAGTTTGCAAAGCTGTTAGCCAGTATGAAACGAGCTTTTGATATTGCGGCTCAAATGGCGATAGACAGTCCGGCTGAGGTACTGATGATTCCGGAAAATTTATCTTCGGAGATGGTTGGAGACTTATTCTTCCAGCAATACATGAAGGCTTATCAAGAAGAGTGGACTGAAAAAATACGCTTGGCGGGTAAATACTCATATATACATATGGATGGAACGTTGAAAGGGCTATTGAAACAAGAGTCTTTGGTCGGTTTTTCTGTACTGGAGGCTTTGACTCCTTCTCCGGTTGGAGATATTTCAATGGAGGAAATGTTACCTTTGTTGAAAGATTCAAAAAGTATCTTTTGGGGAGGTATTCCGGGTGTTTATTTTACGCCTTATATTTCGGATGAAGAGTTTGATAGGCATGTCATAGAAGTGCTGAAAATTATGCGCACTCAACCTCGTTTTGTTTTAGGTGTAGCAGATCAGGTTCCACCGGATGGGTTGGAATATAGGGTAAAAAGAGTGGGTGAGCTGGTTAAGCTGTATGGAGTCTATGAATAAGTGGAATATTAGAGTTTATATAGAATAAGGGACAGGACTATTAGAAATCAATATTTTAAAACCTTATTCGATATATTGTTTATTATTACAATAAAATTGAATGAAATGAAGAACAAAATTACATTATGAGCGCTTGCGCTATTCGCTTTGAATGGATTTGCTCAAGAGGATACGGTTAAAATAAGGACAAAGTATTTTAAAGACGGAAAATTCATTTGGTAAACTCTTCGCATCAAGATATTATCGTTAGTGTATTGAAAAAATGTGAGGATGACAATTCGGTGGTAGTGCGATATTATGCTGTTAGTGGAAAAGAGCAAAAAACAACTTTTTCATTTTTTGAAGAGTTGAATAAGGTGTAACATATTGACATGATCGAAGAGGGAAGTCAAGATATTTCTGCTGAAAAGACTGGATTTTCGCATATTATAGAGAAGTATTCAATAGAAACATATAAAATAAAATTAAAAAACAGACAATGAAAAATTTAAGAACACTATGCCTCGCTGTCTTCTTTGGAGGATTAGGGATTGCGGCTTATGGGCAAAAAGAATCCTATTTTAAGGATGGACGCTTATTCATTATAAATTCGAGCCATCAAGATATCGCTTGGATGGATGATCCGGGAACCTGTGTAGAGTTTAGGGATGAGCATGTGATTACTCCAGCGTTGAAAAGAATGGAGGAGTGCAAGGAGTTTTGTTTCTCTGTGGAGGATGCCTTGTCGCTCAAGGAATATCTGGAGAGGCATCCGGATAAGTATCAGCAGATTCTTCAATTCACGAAGGAGGGACGGTTGGAATGGGGTGCTACCTATAAGCAGCCGTATTTCTCGATGTATGATGGGGAAGCATTGATTAGGCAAACTTATTTCGGACGGAAATGGTTGAAGAAGGTGCTGCCGGGGTGTGATTTCAAGACGGCTTGGAATGAGGATGTACCTGGAATGGCATTGCAGTTTCCGCAAATCTTGGCGAAGGCGGGGATTCCTTATTATCAGTTTAGTAGGCATGAGCCTGGTTTTTATAAATGGTATAGTCCGGATGGTAGTTCTATCTTGGGGTGGACTCCGGGGCAATATGAGTGTTCCGGCCGTCCTATCCGGGCCGCGAAGACGGAAGAGGCTCGGACGGATACCTTTGCGGTTTTGCTGAACAATTGGGAGGGGTACTTTAAGCAAAGGGATATTTTGCCGGGTTTCGCATATATTTATTCGTATGATTTCTCTAAGCCTCTGAATTATGATAAATATATAGAGGATTGGAATAGTACGGTACGTAAGAATAACGTACGTGGATTACCTTATATACAATATGGCACGAATGAAATGGCCATGGATTATGTAACTCAGAACTCGAAGACGAAATTTGACAAGTTGCAGGGTGAACGTCCTAACGTGTGGTTGTATATTCATGGGCCGGCTCACCGACGTGCGGTGAAGGCGGCAAGGGACGCTAGTCGTGTATTGGCGGCGGCAGAGAAATTCTCGACATTCAACGCTGTCTTGGATCGTAGTTTTAGTGCTTATCCAGCCCAGTCTTTGTCGGAGGCTTGGGAAGCGGCTATCTATCCGGATCATGGCTGGGGTGGAAACAAGGGTGTGATTACCGACCGGCTTTTCTGCGAGAAATATGAGTTCGCCAGAGACCGGGGTAAGGAGATCTTGCAGAGTTCTACTCAATCGATCGCCCAGAAAATCAAGTTTAATACGGCTTATCCGTATGCGGTAACAGTGTTTAACTCTTTGTCGTGGGAACGGACAGATCCGGTTGTCTTTACCTTGGATGCTGAAGGCCGGGATCATAATCACCTGAAATTGGTGGATGAGCATGGTAATGACGTGGCATTCCAATGGGTGGATGAACATGAGTATAAGGGGAACCGGGATGAGGTCTTAACTTTCCTTTTTGTTGCGGAGAAGGTTCCTGCTTTAGGGTATAAGACTTATTATTTGGTTGAAGGTGAGCGTGAGAAAGAGAATGTGATACCAACCGCAAATCCGGTGTATGAGAACCGGTATTACAAGCTGGTGCTGGGCAACGGTGGAATAGAGAGCCTGTATGATAAGGAGATCGGAAAGGAATATATCCGGTCGGATAAGTTCTTAGGTGCCGAATTGTTCTCAATGAAATCGGTAGGAAATGGTGCGGGTGAGTTTACGGATGTTCAACAGCCAATGATGGAAGGCTTTGAGAAAATGAGTGACTATCAGCAGAACTGGCAATGTATCGAGACTGGGCCTGTCCGCGATGTATTTCAGGTTATACAACCGATGAAAGATACGCAGGTAGCTTTGCGTGTGATCCTGTATAAGACGATCAAGCGGATTGATATAGGGATAGACCTAAATCGCTTTAACGGGGAGAATTGGAGAGAGTTCCGCTTGGCATTCCCGGTAGGAATGAAGGACGCAAAAGTGGCATATGAGGTTCCGATGGGAGTCGTAGAGGTAGGAAAGGACGAGATTGTCGGTGCGGCAGGTTTCTCCAAGCCGGAGCAGATCTATGATACTCCTTGTAAGGATGTGCATCCCCGTGAAGTGCAAGACTGGTTTTCTGTATCGGATGGAAAAGCCGGTATGACGATCAGTTCGGATGTGGCAGTCTTCGATTACATCGATCCTACCACAAATGCCGTGAGCTATCCGATCTTGCAGCCGGTTTTGTTGGCCTCAAGAAAGAGTTGCCATGGTTTGGGTAATTATTATTTACAGCCGGGTAATCATTCCTTCATATTCTCGTTGTTCACACATGTGGGAGACTGGAAGGAGTCTTATCAGTCGGCTACGCAGACCAAGCAGCCGCTTCATGCGGTGATAAGCAAGCCGGGCAATCAGTTAGGCTATCTTGAGGAGCAAGGCAGTTTCGGAAAGGTACAAGGCGATGGGGTTATTGTAAGTACCGTCAAGAAATGCGAGGACGATGATTCTATTGTTTTACGTTGCTATGATATTGAGGGGAAAGATACGGAATGTACATTCTCTCTGTCTGAACCTATTAAAGCGGTTGAGCATACGAATATAATAGAGGAGGAGCCGGTGAGGATAAAATCTTCCGATAAGGGTTTCTCATTTAAGATTGGTCATCATGCCATTGAGACTTTTAAAATACACCGTTAGTATTTAAGGTAAAGATTGACTTTAGAAAGAATCTGTCATGTGTGTCCGAGGCGCATTATTGGCAGATTCTTAATTTTTTAGGACAATCTTTGGCAGCCCTGCTGCACAACATAGTTCTCAAACACCGGGCGATAATTGCTTTTTTCCTTTACAATCTCTAATTTGCGCCCTCGTGAAAGTGATTCACGCCAAATAAACGTATTGTTAAACTCAAATAAATCCTGATATCATGAAAGTATACCAAACAAATGAAATTAAGAACATCTCTATCTTGGGAAGTTCGGGCTCTGGGAAAACCACTCTCGCTGAAGCTATGCTTTACGAGGGTGGAGTTATAAAACGTCGCGGCTCCGTTGAGGCAGGAAATACGGTGTCCGATTATTTCCCGGTTGAGAAAGAGTATGGATACTCAGTTTTCTCAACCGTTTTCAGTGTTGAGTGGCAGGATCGGAAGCTGAATTTCATCGATTGTCCGGGTTCGGATGATTTCGTGGGAGGAGCTGTTTCTGCTCTGAATGTCACGGATACGGCACTGATGGTATTGAATGCCCAGTACGGTGTTGAGGTTGGAACCATTAACCAGTTCCGGTATACTGAACAATTTCATAAACCGGTGATTTTCGTTGTTAATCAGCTTGATAATGATAAAGCCGACTATGAGGGAACCATCGCCCAGTTGAAAGACCGTTGGGGCAGTAAGATCGTTCCGATCCAATATCCGATTAGCTGCGGCTCTTCTTTCAATGCCGTGGTGGATGTATTAAAAATGAAGATGTATCGTTGGAAGCCGGAAGGTGGAGTTCCTGATGTATTGGAAATCCCCGCCGAGGAAATGGATAAGGCGATGGAGTTGCATCAAGCCTTGGTGGAAGCCGCCGCTGAGAACGACGATATGTTGATGGAGAAATTCTTTGAGGAAGGTGCCTTGAGCGAGGATGATATGCGTGCCGGTATCCGTGCGGGCTTGGTTACTCGCGGTATGTTCCCGGTATTCTGCGTATGTGCCGGTCGTGATATGTGTGTTCGTCGTACGTTGGAGTTCTTGGGTAACGTGGTTCCTTGTACCGACAAGATGCCTCGTCTGATTACTACGGAAGGCATAGAGGTGACTCCGGACTCGAATGGTCCTACTAGCTTGTTCTTCTTCAAGACTACCGTGGAACCTCATATTGGTCAGGTTTCCTATTTTAAAGTGATATCAGGAAAAGTAAAAGAAGGTGACGATTTGATGAATGCCGATCGTGGTTCCAAGGAGCGTATCGCACAGTTATTTGCGGTAGCCGGACAAACTCGTACCCCGGTTACGGAAATGGTGGCGGGTGATATTGGAGCGACCGTTAAGTTAAAGGATGTTCGCCGTGGTAATACATTGAACGGAAAGGGTTGTGATTATCGTTTCGACTTCATTAAATATCCGGATCCGAAATATCGTCGTGCTATCAAGCCGGTGAATGAGGCTGACGCTGAGAAGATGATGGAAATCTTGATACGTATGCGCGAGGAAGACCCGACATGGGTAATCGAGCAGTCCAAGGAATTGAAGCAGACAATCGTTTCCGGTCAAGGTGAGTTCCATCTTCGTACATTGAAATGGAGAATCGAGAATAATGATAAATTGCCGATCGAATATCTGGAGCCGAAGATCCCGTATCGTGAGACAATTACGAAAGCGGCCCGTGCGGATTACCGCCATAAGAAACAATCTGGTGGCGCAGGCCAGTTCGGAGAGGTTCACTTGATTATCGAGCCTTATTACGAGGGTATGCCTGCTCCGGATACCTACCGTTTCGGTGGACAGGAATATAAGATGAATGTTCGTGATACTCAGATAATCGATTTGGATTGGGGTGGTAAAGTCGTGTTCGTAAACTGTATCGTTGGTGGTGCTATCGACGCTCGTTTCTTGCCGGCTATCCTAAAAGGTATCATGGCTCGTATGGAGCAAGGGCCGTTGACGGGTTCGTATGCTCGCGATGTGCGTATTTGCGTATACGATGGTAAGATGCACCCGGTAGACAGTAATGAGATCTCTTTCATGCTTGCCGGACGTAATGCTTTCAGTACTTCCTTCAAGGAGGCTGGCCCTAAGATCTTGGAGCCTGTTTACGATGTCGAGGTTTCCGTTCCTGCCGATTATCTGGGAGATGTGATGAGTGACTTGCAAGGACGCCGTGCCTTGATTATGGGTATGAATAGCGAGAAGGGATTTGAGAAACTATTGGCGAAAGTTCCTTTGAAAGAGATGTCTAACTATTCTACTTCACTAAGCTCCATTACGGGCGGACGTGCTTCGTTTACGATGAAGTTCGCTAGTTACGAGTTAGTTCCTGCCGATGTACAAGAGAAGTTGTTAAAGGCTTACGAGGCTACTCAATCAGAAGAATAGGTAAAGTAAAATGTCATCATAATTTTTTAATATTTAAAGTTAAACGAGAAAAGGCCGGCTTTGTGAAGAGCTGGCCTTTTTGTTATGTCTTTTTCATTAGGTTGTCGTGAACTTGTAATACCGAAAGTGTTCTTTTGTATCATCTTAAATAAGGAAAAGATGATATTAAGAAAGTACTATCCGACTATTGTCCTCTCTGACATCCATTTGGGATCGGAACATTCCCGGACGGAGGAGGTCACCCGTTTTCTCAAGCACGTAGATTGCGATCGATTGATTTTGAATGGTGATATCATCGATGGCTGGCAATTGAAGAAATCCGGTAAACGCTGGAAACAAAAGCATACCGATTTCTTTAAGGTATTGATGAAGATGATGGAGAAAAGGGGTACGGAGATTATCTATGTAGTGGGGAACCATGATGATTTTCTCGACAGCTTGGCTCCTTTTAAGTTCTCCAATATATCGATCGTAAAGGATTATTTACTGAAGACGAGACAAGGAAAACGCTATTTCGTGACACATGGCGATATTTTCGATACGGTTACGACCCATATGCGTTGGCTTGCCATGCTCGGGGATGTGGGATATACTTTTTTATTGTGGTTGAATAAGGTTTACAATCATCGTAGAGAGCGGCAAGGAAAACCTTATTTCTCTTTATCCCAAGAGGTGAAACACCGGGTGAAAAGTGCGGTCTCTTATATCTCGGAGTTTGAGAAAGAGCTGGTACGCTTAGCGGAGGCCAAGCATTTGGATGGGATTATTTGCGGCCATATTCATCAAGCGGCGAGCGTATGGTATGGTAATGTGCATTATCTAAATTCCGGCGATTGGGTGGAAAGCATGACCGCTCTCGTGGAGGATGAACAAGGAGAGTGGGATATTGTTACATATAATAATAATGTACAACTATATGCGGATGCCGTATGAAAATCCTGTTTATCATACAAGGTGAGGGACGTGGGCACTTGACCCAAGCGTTATCCTTACGCCAGAAATTGATGGCCGAAGGACATGAGATCGTTGGTGTGTTGGTAGGAAAAAGCCCGGCCCGCCGTTTGCCGGATTTCTTCTTGAATAAGATACAATCGCCGGTATATCCATTTGAGAGTCCGAATTTTTTACCGACGGCTAAGAATAAACAAGTGAGTTTGATGCGTAGCGTATTATATAATGTATTGCGTCTGCATAAATACATGGGAAGTATCCGTTATATCGACCGGATGATTCGGCAGACGGATGCGGATGTTGTCGTGAATTTCTACGAGCTATTGACGGGGCTGACTTACTTGATTCTCCGTCCGAAAGCAACGATGGTATGTATCGCCCATCAATATCTATTCTTGCATCCGGACTTCGTTTTCCCGAAGCAGAGCACATTGTCGTTGGCGTCGCTACGATTTTTTACGAGATTAACGGCGATAGGCTCCGTCAAAAAATTAGCCTTGTCTTTCCGGAAGATGCGTGAGGCGCCGTTGGGAGGAATAGTCGTGGTTCCTCCTTTATTAAGGCAAGAAGTCTTGGATGCGGTTCCCTCGAACGGCAGTTATTTGCATGGTTATTTGTTGAATAGCGGGTTTAGTGAGGAGATCCGTTCTTGGCATTCCCGTCATCCTTCGGTTCCGATGCATTTCTTTTGGGATAAGAAAGATCAGCGAGCCGAGGTGAAAATAGACGATTGCCTTTCTTTCCATCAGCTGGATGATACGTTGTTTCTACGTTATATGTCGGGGGCGAAGGCTTATGCTACGACCGCCGGGTTCGAATCCGTATGTGAGGCGATGTATCTGAATAAACCTGTATTGATGGTTCCTACACATATTGAGCAAGCTTGCAATGCTTACGATGCCTCTTTGTCTGGCGCAGGCGTTGTCGCTGATTGTTTTGATCTGGACGTGTTATTATCCATTTCGGAAAGTCATGTGGAGAATCCGGTCTTCCGGCATTGGGTGAAACAGGCGGATTGGCTTATTCTTCGTGAGTTCCGTGAGGATTTGTTGCGTGAGGAACATCCGGTAACGAGCCTAGGGAGGATTACGACAAATTGGGTGGCGCGTCTGGGGAGATTCCTGCCTATCTAGGAACTTATAGCAGTACCGTGCTGTAGATGCAGGTGTGCCATGCTGATGGCACAGGCGTGCCACACTGATGGCACAAGCGTGCCACACTGATGGCACAAGCGTTTCATCAGCATGGCACAGATGTCTTATTTATTCAGCGCTTGCTCAATATCGGCGATGATATCATCGGCGTTCTCGATACCTACAGAGAAGCGGATTAAGTCCGGAGCCACGCCAGCCTCTATCAATTGCTCATCGCTCAACTGGCGGTGCGTATGACTGGCCGGGTGAAGCACGCAAGTACGGGCATCCGCTACGTGAGTTACGATAGCGGCGAGTTTCAAGCTATCCATAAACTTGATCGCCACCTCACGTCCACCTTTCAATCCGAAGGATAATACACCGCAAGAGCCATTCGGTAGATACTTCTTGGCGAGCTCATGGTACGGGTTGCCTTCTAATTCCGGATAATGCACCCAAGCTACCTTATCACATTTCTGTAGCCACTGCGCTACCGCCAAGGCGTTTTTGCAATGCTGCGGTACACGAAGATGCAAGGTCTCCAATCCCAGATTCAATAGGAATGCGTTTTGCGGGGATTGGATCGCTCCGAGGTCACGCATCAGTTGGCTAGTCGCTTTCGTGATGAACGCTAATTTCCCGAATGCCTTGGTATAGGTCAATCCGTGGTAAGAAGGGTCCGGTTGGCAAAGTCCCGGGAACTTCTCGGCATGCGCTTCCCAATCGAAATTGCCGCTGTCCACGATACAACCACCCACGCTCGTGGCATGGCCATCCATATATTTAGTCGTGGAGTGCGTAACGATATCCGCTCCCCATTCGAACGGACGGCAATTGATCGGCGTGGCGAACGTATTATCGACGATCAAGGGTACGCCATGATTATGGGCGATGCGGGCAAACTTCTCCACATCCAATACCATAACGCCCGGATTGGAGATCATCTCGCCGAACATCGCCTTCGTATTCGTGCGGAAAGCCTTGGAGATCTCTTCCTCGCTCGCGTCTTGATCTACGAACGTGCATTCGATTCCCAGCTTCTTCAAGGTAACGGCCAGTAGATTATAAGTACCTCCATAAATGCTGGTAGCGCTTACGATATGATCGCCAGCCTCGCAAATATTGAAGAAAGCGAAAAAGCTAGCGGCCTGTCCGGATGAGGTCAGCATGGCGGCCACGCCACCTTCCAACGCCGCGATCTTGGCGGCTACAGCCTCGTTTGTCGGGTTTTGAAGGCGGGTATAGAAATAGCCGCTTTCCTCCAAATCGAACAATTTAGCCATCTGCTCGCTCGTCTCATACTTGAATGTCGTGCTTTGATAGATCGGGAGGACACGGGGTTCTCCTTTCTTGGGTTGCCAACCGGCCTGTACGCACAGGGTTTCCGGTTTGAATTTGTTATCCATATAGGTTGTTTTTTTAATTGAATGTCATTTTAATCGCGAATGTACGGAAAATCGGTAAGAATTGTTCCGCTTACAAGATCTTCTTCTGTAAGATACTGAACCAAATGAAAGCGACGACACCTTTTAGCATGCTGGAAAGGCTGATCGCCCACCAAACACCCGTAATACCCAGTCCCGCTGCCGCTAGCCCGATGGCCAAAGGTATGCGTAAGGTGTTACACGAGATGCTGATGATCGCCGGCGGAACCGTTCGGCCGGTACCGTAGAACATGCCTTGCGTGGTAATCTCCAGCATCATGAAGATCATCGAATATCCGTCGATCCGGAGAAATATACCACCGGCCTCATAAGCGGCTTGCTCCGGCACGATCAGCGAGAAGACCTCGCTACCGTAAAAGACGAATAACAACGTGCAGAGTACACCGATGATAGAAGTCATTTTAAGCGTCGTATGATAAGCGGTCAAGATACGTTCTTTCTTGCGTGCGGCGTAGTTCTGGGCGGTGAAAGCGGAGAGGGCCGTACTGAAGCCTTGTGAGGTGTTCCATGCGATCGCCTCCATTTGTCCGCCTGCCGTAAGCGTCATCAAACCGATATGCCCTCCGTAGGTGGAAGCTGTACGAGCCATAAAAAGATTGATGATCGCGAAGAATGTATTTAATAACGCTACCGGCAGGCCCAATTGGAAGATCCGCTTGGTGTAGCGTTCCTTTAAACGGACAAAGAAAGGGAATCCCCCGAACAATTTATTGCGGCATTTTAGCTGATAGACGAATAGTCCGCAAACCACCGCTTGGGAGATCCACGTAGCCCAAGCCGCGCCCGCCGTGCCCAAATGGAAGCCGAGTATAAATAAAGGATCTAGCACCATATTCAGTAAAAGACCTGTTCCGCTGATATAAAATGGAATTTTACTCAATCCCGCCGCATTATGAATCCCGGTAAACGCCGCCGAGAGGAAGATAAATGGGAATGCGGAAGCGACGATTCTCAAATATTCCACGGCGTTCAACGCGATCGGTTCCTCCAGTTTGTAGAAGCCGATAATCGGATGAGCGAGGACGAATAGCAAGAATCCCCAACAAAGCGAGAGGATCAAGGCGATCGTTAGGTTATGGGAAGCGAATCCTCGGGCATCTTCCACGTTTTGCGCCCCGATACTTTGCCCGACACTCACCTCCGAGCCTACTTTATTCAAGTAAGAGATCGAGTTCGTCATCCAAGTAAGGATACCAACGGCGCCGATAGCGGCTACGGCCTCGCTTCCCAATCGGCCTACCCAAGCCATGTCGGTGATGCTATAGGCCATTTGGATAAATGAGGTACCCATGATCGGCATCGCCAGATTGAATAGTTGCCGGGAGATGACCCCTTCGGTCAGATTTTTTATTCCTTGCATGATCGTTTGTTTAAATGTGCGCGAAAGTAGAAATAATTTTGCTACCTTTAGCGACGTTAATCTTAAAGAATAGTATGATGATAACGAGACGGAATTTTTTGAAAGCGGGTGCCGCTGTGGCTGCGCTGAGTGTAGTACCGGACGGCTTTGCCTCTATCTTGGCTAAGAAAGAGAAAGCGATAGGTGTACAGTTGTATAGTGTCCGGGACGACTTGAAGACGGATTTTGACGGTACGATGAAGGCTTTGGTGGATATCGGTTATAAACGGATGGAAGCCGCCGGTTACCGGGATGGCAAATTCTACGGGAAATCCCCGGCCGAGATGAAGAAATATCTGGCGGATCTGGGTGCCCGTATGGTAGGTTCCCATACCGGAAGCGGTTTGCTGGCGGAGGGTGATACCAAGGGATGGGACTTCTGGAAAAAGAATGCCGCCGATACGGCAGAGGTAGGCTGTAAATGGATTGTTCAAGCGGGTTATCCCTCCAAAGATATCAAGAGCCTTTCGGACGTGAAGCGTTTAGCGGATCAATTTAATAAATGTGGTGAGATCGCGAAGGCGAACGGGTTGCGTTTTGCTTTCCATAACCATGTGGATGAATTCCATGAGTTGGAAGGAAAGATCCCGTTCGACGTGATGATCGAGAATACGGACAAAGGGCTGGTTACTTTCCAGATCGATACGGCTCAATTAGTGTATGGCGGTTTTAAATGTCATGATTACGTGAACCGTTATCCCGGTCGTTTCGCCAACTGGCACTTGAAAGACGCGAACGCGGATGGAAAGGGCAGCACGGAGATGGGCGCCGGAATCGTAGACTTCAAATCCTTATTCGCTGTGGCGGAGAAAGCCGGATTAGAGGATTACTTCATTGAGCAAGAGCGTTATAATATGACACCGCTGCAAGCGATGAAACATGATTATGACTTCTTGATGAATGCTTCTTATGTGAAGTGGTAAACGGGAGTATAGGCGTAGCCTTATGCCAGTATCGGTATAAGGCTGCGCCTATATCAGTGTGAGGCTATGCCGATACTGGCGCAAGGCAACGCCAGTACTGGTGTTTTTTATCGGATAAACAGGAGTTCCCTATACTTTGGCAACGGCCACATCTGGTTGTCCACCATCAGCTCCAGATCGTCGATATGGTCACGGATCTCATCCAAATAAGGGGCTACCGAGTCGTGGTAAGCGATCGCCTTTTCCCGCATATCGGTCAAGCGGTTCGCTTTCTTGCGGGCTTCTACCATCTCATCCACTTTCTTGGTCACGGCACAGATATGCCCGGCTATCTTACGAACCAAGCGACGGGGCTCTTCCGACATATCGCGGAATTCCGGGTCATCGCCGAATGTCTCTTTCAACTTCGCTATATTATCCAGCAATACGCTTTGGTAGCGAACGGCTACCGGGATGATATGGTTCAAGGATAAATCCCCTAATACCCGAGCCTCGATCTGTACCTTTTTGATATAGACTTCCCATTTTACCTCATTACGCGCTTCCAATTCTTTCTGGGTAAGTACGCCGGTAGACGTGAACATCTCGATCGACTCCGGTTTAAGATAAGCGTCATATTGCAATGGAACACTATTTTGGCAATCTAGACCTCGCTTGGCAGCTTCCTCTTTCCATTCGTCCGAATAACCGTTTCCATCGAAGCGGATCGGCTTAGATTCCTTGATATAGGCTTTCAGCACCTTGAAGATCGCTACTTCCTTACTTTTTCCTTCCGCTTGCAAAGCCTCTACGTCCTTCTTGAATTGTTGCAATTGATAGGCTACGGCGGAGTTCAACGCTAACATGGCCGATCCGCAGTTCACGGAAGAGCCCGGGGCGCGGAACTCAAAACGGTTTCCGGTGAAGGCGAAAGGAGAGGTACGGTTACGATCCGTATTGTCCAACAGCAGTTCGGGGATCTGCCCGAAGCCAAGATGCAAGCCCTTTTTATCGTCTACCTCGATAGCGTCCTCGATAGAGCTATTCTCGAACTTATCCAAGATATCGCTGATTTGCGTTCCGAGGAAAGTGGAGATGATAGCGGGAGGTGCCTCGTTCGCGCCTAGGCGGTGTGCGTTCGTGGCGGAAGCGATACTCGCTTTTAATAAAGCGTTGTATTTATAAACGGCCATGATAGTGTTCACCACGAAGGTGATGAAGCGCAGGTTGTCCTCACGGTCTTTACCCGGAGAGAATAAGTTTACACCCTTGTCTGTTCCCATAGACCAGTTACAGTGTTTACCGGAACCGTTTACCCCGTTAAATGGCTTCTCGTGCAATAATACACGGAAATTATGACGGCGGGAGACACGTTTCATGACCGACATCAATAATTGGTTATGGTCGTTGGCAAGGTTGCATTCCTCGTAAATAGGAGCTAGCTCGAACTGATTGGGGGCTACCTCGTTATGGCGGGTCTTTACCGGGATACCTAGTTTATAGCATTCGGTTTCCAAGTCTTTCATGAATTCTTGTACACGAGAGGGGATAGCGCCAAAATAATGGTCGTCTAATTGTTGGTTCTTCGCGCTCTCATGTCCTAGCAAGGTACGCTCGGTGAGTGAGAGGTCCGGACGGGCGGAATACAAGTCCTCGTCAACAAGGAAATATTCCTGTTCCCAACCAAGGTAAGTAATTATCTTATTGACATCCTCATCGAAATACCGATATACGTCTTTGGCGGCTTCTCCCAATACTTCGATAGAGCGGATCAGCGGGGTCTTATAATCCAGCGCTTCACCGGTATAAGCGATAAATACGGTTGGGATACAAAGTGTGTCATCTACGATAAAAGCGGGAGAGGAAGGGTCCCAAGCGGAGTAGCCGCGGGCCTCGAAGGTATTGCGAAGTCCACCGTTCGGGAAACTGGAAGCGTCCGGTTCTTGCTGGACGAGCAACTTGCCGCTGAACTCCTCGATCATGCCGCCGTTGCCATCGTGTTCTACAAAAGCGTCGTGCTTCTCGGCGGTGCCATCGGTAAGCGGTTGAAACCAGTGGGTGTAATGAGTGACTCCTTTTTCCAGTGCCCACATACGCATGCCGGCTGCCACATGATTGGCGATTTCCCGGTCGATAGGTGTGCCATTGTCAATGGCGTGGGTCAAGGCTTTGTACGTTTCCTTGGAGAGATATTTTTGCATCGCCTTCCGGTTGAAGACATTCTCGCCATAGTACTCAGATACTTTGTGTTCGGGAGTAACGGCTTCCACGGCCTTTCGGTTGGATGCCTTCTCCACAGCATTAAAGCGTGAGATTGACATTGTTGAATTGTTTTATGTTTTTACGACGCAAAAATACAAAACAGTTGACAATTGACAGTTGGCAATTGACAATTATTTAGTTTTCTCTATTAATTTGTCAATTTACTTCTCTAACTGTCAATTGCCAACTACTAACGGTCAACTATTAAAACAAACTCCAAGCCACCGTCAATCCCGCCATCACGATCGCTACCATGCTCATCAGCTTGATAAGGATATTCAAACTCGGGCCGGAAGTGTCTTTGAACGGATCGCCGACCGTATCGCCGACAACGGTTGCCTTATGCGCCTCGCTACCCTTGCCGCCGTGGTTTCCTTCCTCGATGAATTTCTTTGCGTTATCCCATGCTCCTCCGGCGTTCGCCATGAATACGGCTAATACGAAGCCCGTGCTTAATCCACCGATCAATAATCCGACAACGCCCGTCACACCAAATATGAGTCCGGTTAAGATGGGGGCGATAATAGCTAAAACGGAGGGAAGTACCATTTCGTGTTGCGCTCCTTTCGTCGAGATCTCAACGCAACGGGCATAATCCGGTTGTGCCTCTCCAGTCAGAATACCCTTGATTTCCTTGAACTGACGGCGAACTTCCTCCACCATGTGCCCGGCCGCACGTCCTACAGCGTTCATCGTAAGGCCACAGAACATGAATGCCATCATGGAACCTAGGAACATTCCGGCTAAAACCTTAGGATTCATTAAGGTAACATCATAATATACCATAAAGTCCGAGAATGAGGCTTTAGATATTTCGATACTCCTGCCATCGGTAAAGTTCAGGACGGTCTCTCCTAAACGGAGCAAACCGATCTTGATCTCTTCTACATAAGAGGCCAACAGAGCCAAGCCGGTTAACGCGGCGGAACCGATAGCGAAACCTTTACCTGTAGCGGCAGTCGTATTTCCTAATGAATCCAATGCGTCTGTACGCTTGCGGACTTCTTTCCCTAGGTTACACATCTCGGCGTTGCCTCCGGCATTATCCGCTATGGGGCCGTAAGCGTCTGTAGCCAACGTAATACCTAAGGTCGATAGCATACCTACGGCCGCTATACCGATTCCGTATAATCCCATGCCCACGTTCGTGAAGTCGAATCCGGAGGCGAACAAGAAGGAACAAATAATACCGACCACGACGGCAAGTACCGGGATGGCCGTAGAGAGCATCCCTAGTCCGAGACCGGAGATAATAACCGTTGCCGGCCCAGTCAGTCCCGATTCGGAGACGAGCCGGGTCGGTTTATAGGATTGGGAGGTATAATACTCCGTCGCCTGCCCGATCACGATTCCGACTAGCAGACCTACGATCACGGAACAACCGATCCAGAACCAATTCTCCATGCCTAATACATAAAGAATCCCGAACGTGGAGATAGCGATCAATACGGAACTCAAGTTCGTTCCTATGGCTAAGGCTTTCAATAGTTGCTTGATCGTCGCGTTCTCATTCGTACGGACGGCGAAAATACCAATAATAGATAAAATGATACCGACAGCGGCGATAAGCATTGGGGCGACAACCGCCTTATATTGTAATTCTACGCTTCCGGAAGAAACGAACGCGGCGGCTCCCAATGCGGCGGTCGCTAGGATGGAACCGCAATAAGATTCATATAGGTCGGCTCCCATACCGGCGACGTCACCTACATTGTCGCCTACGTTATCGGCGATTGTCGCCGGGTTACGAGGATCATCCTCCGGGATCCCAGCCTCAACTTTACCTACTAAATCCGCTCCGACATCGGCGGCTTTCGTATAGATTCCTCCTCCCACACGTGCGAACAAGGCTTGCGTGGAGGCACCCATTCCGAATGTAAGCATGGTTGTCGTGATAATGGTGAGTTTATGGGTCGGGTCCAAAGCCTCGTCTGGGATGAAAGCATTTAACAGGATATACCAGAATGAGATATCCAGCAATCCAAGCCCAACGACTACTAAGCCCATGACCGCCCCGCTTCGGAAAGCCACTTGTAAACCTTTATTCAAGGAAGTGCGGGCTGCGTTCGCTGTACGGGCCGAGGCATAAGTCGCTGTTTTCATGCCTAAGAAACCCGCTAATCCTGAAAAGAAACCTCCTGTCAGGAAGGCGATCGGAACCCATTCGTTTTGAACATGGAAGCCATAGGCCATAATAGAGAATAAGATTACTAGGACAACGAAAACCGAGGCGACTACTTTGTATTGCTGTTTCAGATACGACATCGCCCCTTCACGCACAAAGGAGGCGATCTTTTTCATCAACTCAGTTCCTTCACTCTCTTTCATCATTTGCCTGAAGAAGAACCAGGCGAATGCTAGCGCTAGGACAGACGCTAACGGGATAATCCAGAAAATACTCGTAATCATAACATGGTAGATTTAATGTTATACTTAAGAAAACAATGTGACAACACCTTTGCTTTCCGTGTAAATGTAGCAAAAATAAAAGAGGATGGAAACTTTTTCCCTAATAATAATGTTTCTAATTAAAAAAAACAGCATATTTGTTACCAGATTAAGAGACAAGAAATAAATGGCAGAAGAGACAAACCATAAACCCTATAGGTTGGGCTTGGCGCTTAGCGGAGGCGGAGCGAAAGGTTTTGCGCATATCGGAGTATTCCGGATGATGGAGGAATGCGGGCTGAAGCCGGATATCATAGCCGGTACCAGTGTCGGATCCTTAATGGGCACCTTGTTTGCCGATGGCTATTCGGCGGCGGAGATCCAAGAACTTTTTACCGGACGTGAGTTCTCGGAATTCGCCCAGTTGCAGATTCCGAAGGCGGGTTTGTTCGATAGTAAGCGCTTTCGTTATTTCTTGAGGCGACACTTGCGGACCAAGAACATCGAGGACTTGCAGATTCCGATGGTGATTGTCGCGACTGATTTGGATAATGGCGAAAGCCATGAATTTAGGAGTGGTCCTATTGTTGAGGCGGTGACAGCTTCTTGTAGTATCCCGATTATTTTCAGTCCTGTAGTCATCAATGGCGTTCATTATGTGGATGGAGGATTATTTCACAACTTTCCGGTCTCCATCATCCGTGAGGAATGTGAGCGTATTATCGGGGTGAACGTAAGTCCGTTGATCCCGCAAAAATATAAGCAGACCATATTCCATATCGCCGAGCGCTCTTATCATTATATGTTCCGGGCAAATACGCTGGAGGATCGAGAGATGTGTGATGTCTTAATAGAGGCGGAGGAGTTTGGCTTATATAAGACATTCGATCTTGAGAATGTAGACGTGATTTGTAATATTGGCTATTCCGCCGCTGCCCGTTGCTTTGAGAAAGTGTTGGATGAGAATAAATATGAAACCTTGGTGAAAGCGATCGCGGCAAGAAAGAAAGGCCTGATGCCGTGACAAATCGTCTGTCTGGACAAAGCGCTTTCCCACAAAAACTTTATATATAGATGAACGCAATGGAACAAAAAAACAAGATGGTAATTTATCAGGTATTCCCGCGTTGGTTTGGGAATCTGCGACCATCTCCTGTAATGAATGGTAGTTTAGCCGAGAATGGAGTGGGTAAGTTTTCGGCTTTTACTCCTTTGGCTTTATCCAAAATCAAAGAACTAGGTGTTACTCATGTATGGTATACAGGGGTGATAGAGCACGCTACAAAAACCGATTACACCATGTTTGGCATCCGGAAAGACCATTCTGCCGTAGTAAAAGGTAAGGCCGGATCTCCATATGCTATAAAAGATTACTATGATATAGATCCGGATTTGGCGGATAATATCCAGAACCGTATGAGTGAGTTCGAGGATTTGGTGAAACGTACGCATGAGGCTGGGATGAAGGTTATTATCGATTTTGTACCCAACCATGTGGCACGTCAATATTTCTCGGACGCACGGGAACCTTTCGTGGAGGACTTAGGTCAAACGGATAATGTGTCCAAGGCTTTTGATGTGAATAATAACTTTTATTATCTTCCGGGGCAGACCTTGACGCTTCGTTTTGATCCGCAGCGTGAGGAGGATTTTGCCTATAGTGAGTTTCCGGCGAAGGTGACCGGTAACAATCATTTCGATGCCTATCCAAGCCAGAACGATTGGTATGAGACGGTGAAGCTGAACTACGGCGTGGATTATATGCACGGTGGTGCTTGCCATTTCAATACCATTCCCAATACGTGGGAGAAAATGTTGGAGATCTTGTTGTTCTGGGCTGATAAGGGGGTGGATGGTTTTCGTTGTGATATGGCGGAGATGGTCCCGGTAGAGTTTTGGAACTGGGTGATTCCTCAGGTGAAGAAGGTGCGTGATGTGATCTTTATAGCGGAGGTGTATAATCCGGATGAGTATAGGAATTATATTTATACGGGACACTTTGATTATTTGTATGACAAGGTTGGTCTTTATGATACGGTTCGTGCGGTGATGTGCGGACAGGCTCCGGCTAGTAATATATCGCATTGTTGGCAATCGTTGGAGGGAATCCAGAAAAATATGTTGAATTTCTTGGAGAATCACGATGAACAGCGTGTCGCTTCTGATTTCTTTGCGGGGGATGCTCGTCCGGGTATTCCGGGCATGATTGTCTCCGCTGCCATGAATACGAATCCGGTTATGATCTATAGTGGTCAGGAACTTGGCGAAAGAGGAATGGACGCGGAAGGTTTCAGTGGACGTGATGGCCGTACGACCATCTTCGATTATTGGAGCGTCGAGAGTTTGCGAAACTGGAATAATAATGGACTCTTTGATGGGGCTAAATTAACGCCGGCAGAACGCTCGTTGCGTGAGATGTACGCTAAGTTATTGAATGTGGTACGATCCGAGCCGGTTATTGTCGAGGGAGCGTTTTATGATTTGATGTACGCGAACTCCGGTAATCCTTATTTCAATCCGAACCGTCAGTATGCGTTCTTGCGCAAATGGAAGAATGAGGTGCTTCTGGTGGTCGTGAATTTCGACCATGCCGATCAATGTGTATGGGTAAATATCCCGGTCGAGGCATTCAAGGCTCTTGATTTTGAGGATAACAAACCGGCTGAATTGACCGACTTGTTAACCGGGGAAACGACTATCAGTACGCTAACAGACGCTTATCCTTATCAAGTGAAACTCCCTGCTTATTCCGGTAAGATGCTAAAGTTCTCTTTTCTCCATAAATAAGAGCTTTCTTGAAAAGTTTAGGTGTGCTGTATAGATAATTCGTTGGTGGAGTTAGGTGGTTGATACGGGACAGCTAGCTTCATCGGGCAAGTAACTTAAGTGAAATGGCAAAGTAACTTAACATACTTGCCCGATGAAGCTAGGTGACTTTTTCCTTTGATTTAAATGAAAAGAAGGGAAGCCGTATAATAAATGCCAGCCGCTAAAAGCCCACTTCCCGGGATCGTAAGAACCCATGCAGCCATCAAGCTTTGAGTTACTCCCCAACGAACGGCTGAGAAACGTTTGGTCGCACCAACTCCGATAATAGCCCCTGTAATCGTATGCGTGGTACTCCGCTATCAGAGATGGGGCGTGGGTTATAGATGGTAATACGTTTGGCGGAACTTTATCTCTGTTTCCGTGCTTTTAGTTTTGCCCGTACTACCTCTATTACGGCAGGAAGTATGGATATGAATATAATTGCTATGATCAATATCTTGAGGTTCTGCTGTACGAAAGGAAGATCTCCGAAAAAGTATCCCGTATAGCAGAAAAGCAGCACCCAGAAAGCGCCGCCTATCAGGTTGTAGATCATGAAATAGTAATGATGCATTTTACCCATTCCGGCTACAAAGGGAGCGAAAGTACGGACAATCGGTACGAATCGGGCGATGATTATGGTTTTGCCTCCATATTTTTTGTAGAACTCATGCGTTTTATCCAAATGGCTTTTCTTGAATATCTTGGAGTTGGGATTGTTAAATAGTTTACGACCGAAAAAATGACCTATCATATAATTACAGGAGTCTCCCAATACTGCCGCCGCGAATAATATCAAGGCTAAGAGATTTATCTCTAAAGGCATACCGGGTAACGCTGTTATCGCTCCGGCGACGAACAAGAGGGAATCCCCGGGCAAGAATGGGGTGACTACCAATCCCGTTTCACAAAAAATGATTAGGAATAATATCGCGTAGGCCCAAGTATGATATTCTTGTACGATCTCGATCATATGCTGATCGATATGTAAGATGAAGTCTAATAAAAATTCCATTTTAGATTGATTATTAATTGATAAGAACTATCCTATATGACCCAATAAGAAAACAAAATAGATGTTTATTCTGTTCCCTTTGAGAAATCTAGAAAATAAGAATAGTGAGAAAGCAGACATTAAAGTGCTATCTTCTACTTTTTTGATGGAAATAAGGGGGAAAGAGAGTTTAAATGAGAATACGTCTTAGAGTATAGATATAGTACCCATAGGAGAACTTAAGGGGATTTATACAAAATGAAATGAATGTTTGTCTTTCTTTAGGATATTGAGTTTTTATAAACCGTACGATCCTTTCCGCGGATGAGGATAGGTTTGTCCTTGAGTTTTTTGATGTGGAGGTGCTGCGGAATAGTGAAGAAGCCTTGATATAGCCATCTTCCATCTTATAGCTTTGTTTTCCGTTGTATAGCTTTTTTTCGTATCGTTCGATATCTGTTTGGGGGATATTGTATTCCGTCTTGTCTTCATTCGGAGAGTACATGGTGTAAATATCCTTGTATTTCTGTTGGTTCTCGGGAGTTGATGAAGAACCCGAAGTCAGAAATACACTTACCAATACGAAGAAATAGAGTAAATACTTCATCATTGCGGTTGCAAATATAGAAAGTTTTCCAAATATAAAGAGGTTATTGTAAATAAGTTTTGTACTTTTGCGGCACAATTCAAATCTATTCACTTTAAGATAAATATTCGGAATAATGAGTGCACAAACTCCTTTCTTGGTGTTTTCGGGAACGAACTCCCGGTATCTTGCAGAGAAAATTTGCAACAGTTTAGGTTGTCCTCTGGGACAGATGAATATCCAGCACTTTGCCGATGGTGAGTTCTCTGTTTCTTATGAAGAGTCTATCCGCGGTAGAGATGTATTCTTAGTACAATCTACATTCCCTAATTCAGACAATCTGATGGAGTTGCTTCTGATGATTGATGCGGCTAAACGTGCTTCCGCACATTCAATCATCGCTGTAGTCCCTTACTTCGGTTGGGCTCGTCAGGATAGAAAGGATAAGCCTCGTGTTTCTATTGGCGCTAAGTTGATCGCTGATATGTTGAGCACGGCAGGTATCAATCGTTTGATTACGATGGACCTTCATGCGGATCAGATCCAAGGATTTTTCAATGTTCCGGTGGATCACTTATATGCTTCTTCCGTATTCTTGGACTATATCAAGACGTCTTTACCTTTGGATAACTTGTGTATCGCGACTCCGGATGTTGGTGGTACGAAACGTGCCAGCAGCTATTCTAAGTATTTAGGCTTGCCGATGGTCATTTGCCATAAATCTCGTTTGCGTGCCAATGAGGTGGCCGAGATGCGTATTATCGGTGATGTGACGGGCTTGGATGTCCTTTTGGTTGATGACATGGTGGATACGGCCGGAACAATTACGAAAGCCGCGAACTTGATGTTGGAGAATGGTGCGAAGTCTGTTCGTGCTATCGCCAGCCACGCTGTGATGTCTGATCCGGCTTCTACTCGTGTAGATCAGTCCGCTTTAACGGAAATGATCTTTACGGATTCTATTCCTTACGCTAAGAAATGCGAGAAAGTAAAGGTGTTATCTGTCGCTGACATGTTTGCAGAGGCGATCCGTCGTGTATGTAGTGGTGAGTCTATCAGCTCTTTATATGCTATTTAATAGAATAAGATAGAAAAATAAAAACGGTCGCTTCCTTTTGGAGGCGACCGTTTTTTATTTAGAATAAATCTGAATATGTGTTACTTGGTCTCATCAATAATCATGCCGCTGCCCAGACATAAGTGATGGTCTTTGTCGTAGATTACACTGTATTGGCCAGGAGCGATACCTTGAATCTTTTCGTCGGATTCTACACGATATAGATCTCCGATACGACGGATGTAGCCATGCGTAAATTCCGGGGTATGACGGATCTTGAAAGTGATTTCTTTCTCACCCTCAAATTCTCCCCATGGATCTTCCGTGATGAAATCGAAGCCTTGCATATTGATCACCTTACCATATTGCGTTTCCGGGTCGTAGCCGTTGGAGACATAAATGATATTTCGCTTAATGTCTTTTTGGATAACGAACCAAGGGCCGCCACTTAATCCCAATCCCTTGCGTTGGCCGATCGTATGGAACCAATATCCATTGTGTTTACCCAAGACCTTACCCGTCTCTAGTTCCACGATTTTTCCCGGGCGTTTCCCTAAATAACGCTCTATAAAGTCGTTGTAGTTAATCTTGCCTAAGAAGCAAATGCCTTGGCTATCCTTACGCTTGGCGCTCGGCAATTTCTGGGCCTCGGCGATGGCACGTACCTCACTTTTCATTAAATGCCCGATCGGAAACATGAGTTTCTGTATCTGTAGGCGGGTGATTTGCCCTAAGAAATCAGTCTGATCTTTTACCGGGTCCTTGGCGGTAGAAAGCCATATCTTGCCGTCTATCTCCGTGGTCGTGGCATAATGACCGGTAGCGATCTTATCGAAATCCTTGCCCCATTTTTCCTCGAAACAACCGAACTTGATATATTTATTACACATCATATCCGGGTTAGGGGTAAGACCGCGTTTGACAGATTCGATCGTATAGCTTACTACCCGATCCCAATACTCGTCGTGTAAGGAGACGATCTCGAACCGGCATCCATACTTGCGGGCGATATATGAGGTGATCTCGATATCCTCTTCCGCCGGGCAATCGATATAGCCATCCTTGTCTTCCATGCCGATACGGATATAGAAGATGGTCGGATCGTATCCTGCCTCTTTGAGTTGATGCACTACGACAGAGCTGTCTACTCCTCCTGAAACTAATGCCGCTATTTCCATTCTCTTTTTTGTCTTTGCTTTTGAACTTACAAAAGTAGAGAAAAAATCTCAAACCTTTGATATTGACTGTATATTCTCTATCTTTGCGGTTGGCCCTTATTGGAATGCGGGCCTTCAAACTATGTACTTTAGATGTAATATATTATAGGAAAAGCAAATCGTAGTAAGTATGAAAAAAATAATGTTATCGCTTATGACAGCTATGGTTATGACGGCTTGTACAGGCCAACAGTCGGATACGGCATCTCAAAATTCCGATAAGGAGTTCAATTATGTAGTGGATCAGTTCGCTGATCTGGAGATTCTTCGTTATAAAGTTCCGGGTTTCGAATCCCTGTCCTTGCGACAAAAGCAACTATTATATCATCTTTCCGAAGCGGCCTTGATGGGACGTGATATATTCTTCGATCAGAATGGACGCTATAATCTGGCGATCCGCAGGACACTGGAGGCTATTTATACGAATTATAAGGGAGATCGGGAGGACCCTCAATTCAAGGCTTTGGAAACCTATTTGAAACGGGTGTGGTTCTCCAGTGGTATCCATCATCATTATGCGTTGGACAAGTTTGCCCCGGGGTTTTCTCCTGAGTTCTTGATGGATTGTATTCACCAAATCGACGCTAAGAAGTTACCTCTTCGTGAGAATCAAAACGTGGATCAGTTCATGATCGAGATCGCTCCGGTAATCTTTGATCCGGGCGTTATGCCAAAGCGTAGCGTACAAAGCGGTGACGGTGATCTGATCAAAGCTTCTTCTAATAATTATTACGGGGGAGGCATCAGTCAAAAAGAGGTAGAGGACTTCTATGCGCAAATGAAAATGGGAAAGGATACCATTTCCCCGATTTCTTACGGGTTGAATAGCCGTTTGGTAAAAGAGAACGGTACGGTCGTTGAAAAGGTTTGGAAAGTTGGAGGGCTTTATTCCGCCGCGATAGAAAAAATCGTAGATCAATTGCGACAAGCCTTGCCTTTCGCCGAGAATGATACGCAGAAAGCGATCATTGGGAAATTGATCGAATATTATCAAACGGGCGATTTGAAGACTTTCGATGCTTATTCGATCCTTTGGGTAGAGGATACAGCTTCGGAGGTGGATTTCGTGAATGGCTTTATCGAGACTTATGGGGATCCGTTAGGAATGAAAGCAAGCTGGGAGTCTACCGTGAATTTTACGAATAAGGAGGCGACTAAGCGTACGAAAATCATCAGTGATAATGCGCAATGGTTTGAGGATCATTCTCCGGTAGATAAGCGTTTCAAGAAAGAGAAGGTGAAAGGAGTCAGTGCTAAGGTAATCACGGTATCTATGTTGGGAGGTGATTGCTATCCGGCTACCCCGATCGGTATCAATTTGCCAAATGCGGATTGGATTCGTCGAGATCATGGCTCGAAGTCTGTTACGATAGAGAATATCACGGAGGCTTATGATAAGGCATCTCAGGGAAATGGCTTTAGCGAAGAGTTTGTTTGGAGTGACGTGGAGCGGAACGGTATGAGGCAGTACGGTTTCTTAACGGATAATCTACATACGGATTTACATGAGTGTCTGGGACATGGTTCCGGTAAATTGCTGGAAAATACGGACCCGGATGCGCTGAAAGCCTATAGCTCTACACTGGAGGAAACCCGTGCGGATTTGTTTGGCCTGTATTATTTGGCAGATCCGAAGCTGGTGGAACTGGGATTGCTTCCGGACGGCGAGGCTTATAAATCGGAATACTATAAATATATAATGAATGGCTTGATGACCCAGTTGGTTCGTATCGAGCTAGGCAAGAATGTAGAAGAGGCGCATATGCGTAACCGTCAGTTGATCGCTAAGTGGGCTTACGAGAAAGGGAAGGAAGCTAATGTGATCGAACTGAAAAAACGGGATGGAAAGACCTATGTGGTTGTGAATGACTATCCGAGGTTACGTGAGTTGTTTGGGACATTGCTCGCTGAGATTCAACGTATCAAGAGTGAGGGTGACTATGCGGCCGGAAAGAATCTTGTTGAAGGATACGGCGTGAAAGTAGATCCGGAGCTGCATGCGGAGGTCTTGGAGCGCTATGCTAAGTTAAACTTGGCTCCCTATAAAGGTTTTGTCAACCCTGTGATGAAAGAGGTAAAGAACTCTAACGGTGAGGTTACTGATATTGTCTTGGACTACACGGAAGGTTATACAGATCAGATGCTTCGTTATGGCTGTGATTATTCTTTCTTGCCGACTTATAATAATTAATAGATGGAAAGTTTACAAGACGAGATAAGGGAGATCCGCAAGCAACTTCGTTTGGCGATGAACGGGGTGATTTCTACGAGTATGCGTGAGAAAGGTATCGTATATAAGTTAAATTTCGGGGTTCCATACCCCGAAATAAAAGAAATCGCCCGCAAGCATAAACCGAATGGAGAACTGGCGGCGGCTCTATGGAAAGAAGATATTCGTGAGTTTAAGATCTTGGCGACATTTCTCCAACCTGCCGAGACGTTGCCTTTGGATGAGGCGAAACGTTGGGTCAAGGAGATTCCTTATTTAGAGATCGCGGAGCATTGTTGCCGGAACTTGTTCGTTCATCTGCCTTATATGGAGGACTTCACGTTTGATCTGGTTGCTGATAAGGAAAATGAGTTCGCCCGCACGGTCGCCTTTCTTACTTGGGCCGAGAATTTCAAGCGAGGTGGTAGCTTGTCTTCTGTGGTTTTAGGATCTTTTTTGGTAGAAACCTTAAGCAGCTTAGCGGAGACTAAGGGTTTTAAGTCTACGCTGAAAGAGAAACAAGCGTCTATTCAAGCCATGAAGTTTTATGGGCGTCAATCCGAGGGGAATGCGGAAAGGATCCTAGACGGTTTCAAGGAATTTCAGGAGGCTGTGGGAAACACGCCGGAATTACAAGAAATCTATAATGAATTAAAATTCGAGTTTGAATATTATCGGTAAGGCTTTGCGTTTAAAATAAATGCGCTAACTTTGTCGTTTGTGCGGTCTTTAGGAGATGGAAGCGAAAGTTTATACGGAAATACGTGCGTTGTTTACCGAATATCTAACGGAGAAGAAACTGCGGAAAACCGAGGAGAGATATGCTATATTCAAGGAGATATGTGCTTTTCCCGGTCATTTTGATGTGTGTATGCTTTCGGATCGGTTGGAGCAAGACAACTTCCATGTCAGTAAGGCAACACTCTATAATACGTTGGATGTACTGGTTGATGCCGGTTTGGTGGTGCGTCATCAAATAACCGTCCAGTCGGTGCAATATGAGTTGAGGATTTATGCCGATACGCATTTGCATTTGGTTTGTACGAGATGCGGGGCCATGCGGGAGCTGCGAAACAGTGCGTTGAAAGCGGATATGAGAAACTTGAAAGTCTCTCGTTTTACGCCGGAGTATTATTGTTTGTACATTTATGGCCTGTGCAGTAAATGCAAGTTTAAGTTGCAAAGGTCTGGTAAATAAGAATATTAATAGCCTATAATAAATATAGAAAAGATGAAAGTAGACGTTTTGTTAGGATTGCAATGGGGCGACGAGGGCAAAGGCAAGGTTGTCGATGTGCTGACTCCGAATTACGATGTGGTAACTCGTTTTCAAGGAGGCCCTAATGCCGGACATACATTGGAGTTTAACGGGGAAAAGTATGTGTTACGTTCGATTCCTTCCGGTATTTTCCAAGGTGGAAAAATAAACGTAATCGGTAACGGTGTCGTTCTGGACCCGTTATTGTTCAAGCAGGAAGCGGAATCATTGGCAGCGAGTGGTCACGATATCACCAAGCAGCTTTATATCTCTAAGAAAGCTCACCTAATTTTACCTACTCACCGGATCTTGGATGCCGCTTATGAGGCCGCAAAAGGTTCCGGAAAGATCGGTACGACAGGAAAGGGTATCGGCCCGACTTATACGGATAAGATTAGCCGTAACGGTGTTCGTGTGGGCGATTTATTGCATAACTTCGAAGAGAAATATGCGGCCGCTAAAGCAAAACATGAAGCGATCTTGCGTTCATTGAACTATGAATATGATATAACCGAGATGGAGGCTCAATGGATGGAGGCCTTGAACTACCTCAAACAATTCAAATTGATTGATAGCGAGCATGTCATCAATAACTATTTGAAGGAAGGTAAGTCGGTCTTGGCGGAAGGCGCTCAAGGTACGATGCTGGATATAGACTTCGGTTCTTATCCATTCGTGACTTCCTCTAACACGATCTGTGCCGGATGTTGTACGGGACTGGGGGTTTCTCCCCGGAATATCGGTGAGGTATATGGAATCTTCAAGGCTTATTGTACACGTGTAGGTAGTGGTCCGTTCCCGACCGAGTTGTTTGATGAGGTGGGAGATAAGATCGGTCAATTAGGCCATGAGTTCGGTGCGGTTACGGGACGTAAACGTCGTTGTGGCTGGATTGATTTGGTAGCCTTGAAATATGCCGTGATGATCAACGGTGTAAGCCAATTGATCATGATGAAAAGTGATGTGTTGGATACCTTCGATACGATCAAGGCTTGCGTGGCTTATAAGATGAATGGTGTCGAGACTAATGAGTTCCCGTATGAGATCGATGATACGATCGAACCTGTATACGTGGAGTTACCGGGTTGGAAGACGGACATGACGAAGATGCAGAGCGAGGACGAGTTCCCGGAGGAGTTCAACGCTTACCTTTCTTTCTTGGAGGAAGAACTGGGTGTGCCTGTGAAGATCGTTTCCGTAGGACCGGATCGTGAACAGACGATTGTCAGATATACAGAAGAATAAACTCGTTATAAATCGTACAAAATGGCAGAAGACCACATTCCTCAAGGGGTGTCTCCTGCCATTTTTGTCTTTGGCAAACTTTTTGTCGTTGTTTTATAAAACTAAATAAGATAGAAATTTATGAGTATGTATTGGATTATATTTATTGGATTTGCGCTATTGAGTTGGCTGGTGTCATCCCGCCTTCAGGGCAAGTTTGAGAAGTATTCGAAAATCCCTATGCCGAATGGCATGACAGGAAAAGATGTCGCTGAGAAGATGTTGCATGACAATGGTATCTATGATGTAAAGGTGATTTCTACACCCGGACATCTGACGGACCATTACAATCCCGCTAACCAGACGGTGAACTTGAGTGAGTCGGTTTATTATAGCAATAGTATCGCCGCCGCTGCGGTTGCCGCCCATGAGTGCGGTCACGCTGTGCAGCATGCTACCGCTTACGCTCCGTTGAGAATGCGTTCGGCTTTGGTTCCGGTTGTTAGTTTCGCCTCTAATATCATGACATGGGTGTTGTTGGGTGGTATGTTATTATTGCATACGTTTCCTCAGCTATTGTTATTCGGTATAATCTTGTTCGCTACGACTACGCTATTTAGCTTTATCACGCTTCCGGTCGAGATCAATGCCAGCCAACGTGCTTTAGCGTGGTTGAGCAATGCCGGTATAACAAATGCTTATACGCATGATAAGGCAGAGGACGCTTTACGTTCCGCCGCTTATACGTACGTGGTCGCCGCGTTAGGTTCGCTTGCTACATTATTATATTATATAATGATATTCTTGGGGGGAAGAAGCAGGGATTGATAAGTCTCGGAGGAGGCTTTGCTCGAATGCCCATTATAAAGATGTTAGAATGCCCATTGTAAGATGCTTATAACTGCGATTGTAAGCTCCTTACAGTGGGCATTGTTATTTTCTTATTTATTTCGAGCAAAAACATTACCTTTGCGGACAGAATAATCATTTAAAACATAAGATCATGCAAAAACCTTCCATACCCAAAGGTACCCGGGACTTTTCGCCGGAGGAAATGGCGAAACGTAATTATATATTCAACACGATCCGTGAAGTATTTCACTTGTATGGCTTCCAGCAAATAGAGACTCCTGCCATGGAAAACCTTTCTACATTGATGGGTAAATATGGCGAGGAAGGGGATAAGCTCCTTTTCAAGATATTGAATTCCGGAGATTGTTTCGCGGGCATCTCAGATGAGGAGTTAATGGAAAAGAACCCGTTGAGATTTGCTGCTAAGGCTTGTGAGAAAGGCTTGCGTTATGATTTGACCGTTCCGTTCGCTCGTTACGTGGTACAACATCGTAATGAGATCAGTTTTCCGTTCAAACGTTACCAGATCCAACCGGTTTGGCGTGCAGATCGTCCGCAAAAGGGACGTTACCGGGAGTTCTACCAATGTGATGGCGACGTTGTGGGTTCTGATTCCTTGATCAATGAGGTGGAGCTGATCCAGATTATGGACGAGGTGTTCCATCGCTTTGGCATTCGTGTGTGTATCAAGATGAACAATCGTAAGATCCTTTCCGGTATTGCCGAAATCATAGGCGAGGCGGATAAGATCGTAGACATTACGGTAGCTATCGACAAGCTGGATAAGATTGGCTTGGACAACGTGAATGAAGAGCTTCGTTCCAAGGGTTTACCCGAGGAGGCGATCGAGCGTTTGCAGCCAATCATTATGTTGCAGGGTTCAAATCAAGAAAAGATCGCTACCTTGAAAGAGGTATTATCTGCGTCTGAGACGGGTTTGAAAGGTGTTGCCGAATTGGATTTTATCTTGGAGCGCATCTCTCATACGCCAATTCGTGCGGAATTAGAGCTTGATCTGACATTGGCTCGCGGCTTAAACTATTATACAGGTGCGATTTTCGAGGTGAAAGCCTTGGACGTACAGATCGGTAGTATCACGGGTGGTGGTCGTTATGACAACCTGACAGGGGTATTTGGCATGGAAGGCGTATCTGGTGTCGGTTTCTCTTTCGGCGCTGATCGTATCTTTGATGTATTGAACCAATTGGATTTATATCCGGAAGGGTCTTTGAAGACTACACAGCTTCTATTCGTGAACTTCGGACAGAAAGAGGAGATTCATTTATTGCCGTTGATCGCTAAGGTTCGCAAGGCGGGGATTCGTACGGAGCTATATCCTGAGTCTACTAAAATGAAAAAGCAAATGGGATATGCGGACGCTAAGAAAATCCCGTTTGTCGCGATAGTCGGAGAGAATGAGATGGCCGAGAATAAAATCAACTTAAAGAATATGCTCACGGGTGAGCAAAACCTTGTGACTATCGAGGAGCTGATAGAACGCTTTTAGAGAATAGTGGATTATGGAACACGGACTACACGGATGATACGGAGCACACGGTATTAGTATTTATCCGTGTGCTCCGTATCATCCGTGTAGTCCGTGTTTAAATGGTTCTAAACTTATAAATTAATGAAACGACCATGAAAATACCTGTTTTTATACTCTCAATATCTTTATACTTTTCTTCCTGCTCTTTCACCCCCCGTGCCGAGTGGGTAACGACAACCGAGAATACCCCTTGGGCTGAGCAACCCGATCTGATCTCCGCCCTTGCGGATACGATACCTAATATTGATATAACAATTCTAACAGAAAAGCATCAACAACAAATTGATGGTTTCGGAGCCTGTTTTAATGAATTAGGTTGGCTTTCCTTGAGTAAGCTGGAGCCAAGTGTACGTGAGGAAATCATGGAAGAGCTTTTCTTCCCCGGAGTCGGAGCCAACTTCACGATTTGCCGGATGCCTGTAGGAGCAAATGATTTCTCCCGTGATTGGTATTCGTATGACGAGGTAGATGGTGATTTCACGATGGAACATTTTACCATCGCCAATGACCAACAAACCTTGATCCCTTTTATCAAGAACGCCCAAAAGTATCAACCAGATTTACGCTTGTGGGCTTCTCCGTGGTGCCCTCCCGCTTGGATGAAATATAACAAACACTATGCCTCTGCCTATACGGGTGAGAATTATGACGAGAAGTATCGAAATGGTTTGCCGGCCGATAAGGTCGGCCATGAAGGTACGGATATGTTTATCCAAGACCCTCTTTACCTGAAAGCCTATGCCCTCTATTTCTCTAAATTTATCGAGGCCTATAAGAAACAAGGAATTCCAATCTTTGCCGTAATGCCCCAAAACGAGTTCAACTCTGCGCAAATATTCCCGAGTTGTTGTTGGACATCGGCTTCTTTGGCTAATTTTATCGGTAATTATCTCGGGTCGGCCATGCAGGTTCAAGGAGTGGAAATTATGTTCGGCACGATGGAACGTGCGAATGAGTCGCTTGTTGATACGGTATTGACAGATCCTGTTAGTGGTAAATATGTAAAAGGTGTCGGTTTCCAATGGGCGGGGAAGGGAGCTATCACCGGAATCCACAAACGTTATCCCGGGTTGAAGCTTTACCAAACCGAGCAAGAATGTGGAGATGGCAAGAACGATTGGAAGGGTGCCATGTATTCTTGGGGGTTGATGCGACATTTTCTGGATAATGGCGTTTCTGCCTATATGTATTGGAATATATCTTTGGAAAATGGAGGGATCAGTCGTTGGGGATGGGCGCAAAACTCATTGGTTGTCGTAGATCCGCAAACCAAGAGCTATCGATATACTCCGGAATACTACGTGATGAAACATGTCAGCCATTATGTCCAGCCCGGTGCGTATAAATTAGAAACGGAAGGAGCTTATACGAATCTGCTGGCATTCCGTAACCCGGATAACAGTATCGCCTTGATTATCGCCAATGAGACCAGTGATGATCATTCTCTTTCCATTCGCATCGGCGATCGAGTCTATACTCCGATCGTAAAAGCATATTCCATGAATACGCTGCTGGTCGATTGATTCTCCTTTTGAGAGATGCAAAAAGACAAGTTGTCAGTTATCTCTTCGGATATTTGTCCATTTCGTCCGAAATATTGTCAGTCGAACCCGGGTGAATTCGTTTGGCACACTATTCGCATAGGCTTAGGCGTGAACATAAAGTTCATAACTAAAAAAGTAATATTATTAACATTTAAAATACCAAGAAAATGAACATTAGACCATTAGCAGACCGCGTGCTGATTAAGCCGGCCGCTGCGGAAGAGAAAACATTAGGTGGAATTATTATTCCTGACTCAGCAAAGGAAAAACCTTTAAAGGGT
>OMGJ01000093.1_pt1 | contig 62508 bp, 37 predicted proteins | sample 1645811 | NCBI WGS metagenome assembly OMGJ01 (sample SAMN05578589, study PRJEB25193) | human gut metagenome | biome: Human Microbiome; feature: human-associated habitat; material: feces | host: Homo sapiens | place: USA:Birmingham | reverse complement strand
ACATGGCATATCACAGGCGACTATTTCATGTTGCTGATGTATGATAAACCATTCTCCAATGCAGACCGCGTAGCGAACCAACTGGCAATCTTCAAAGCTGGCGATAAGAAACTTACATATGTAACCGGTCTTCCTTCAGTAGAACAGATCAGCTGTTTCGGTGATGCACCGTATGTTGAAAACGGAAGTGCTTATGTAACAGTTACCTTCAATGAAGGCGGTGGTAATCCTGCCATCTACAAGATCGATCCCGCAACAGCCGTAGCAACAAAGGGTCTGACTATCGAAGCTACTCAGGTTAGCGGTGTCGGCAAACTGACAGTCGCTAAATAATAACGGTTAAGATAAAAGATGATTCGTATTCACATCTTTCTTGTATTCCTCCTGCTCCCGCTAACCATGCGGAGCCAGGAGGATATTTGTATAGGAAAGGAACTGGTTTTGTACTCTACCGTATTGCAAGAAGAACGGAGTTATTGGATACACCTGCCGGAGCATTATAATATGGATACGAAACAACGCTACCCGGTTGTTTACCTGCTAGATGGAGATTCTTTCTTTCATTCGCTGGTAGGCATAAGGAAAACGTTGGCATCCGGTAGAGGTAAATATCTACCTCCCTGTATTATTGTCGGGGTATTAAATTCGGATCGGACACGTGATTTTACGCCTACCGCTTCAGCCGCCGGACGGGATGGTAAAATCTCCATAGATGCGATTCCGCAAGGAGGGGGAAGTGAGGCTTTCAGTAAGTTTCTTACGGAAGAACTTCGCCCCGCTATCGATAGTGCCTATCGCACGAACGGCTGGAATATGCTTATCGGTCATTCGTATGCGGGGCTTTTCACCTTGAATACGTTTCTTCGTCATACGGAATTATTTGATACCTATCTAGCGGTCGACCCTAGTTTGTGGTGGGATCAGGGGCGGTTGGTCCGGGAGGCGGAGGCTTTGGTTGCAGGCCGGGATTTTAAAGGGAAAAGCCTGTATATCGGTGTCGCGTCTAAAAAAAGGACGGACCGGGTGGACATTCATCTTGACAAAGTGAGTTATCTTCTTTCGGAGGTTTTGCCACAAGCGGAGAACCTGCGTTTCTTTAGTAAATCATTTCCCGACGAGAACCATGGAACGGTAGCGGTTCCGGGTATATATGACGGGATTAAACAATTATTCGGAAAATGAGAAAATTCTTTGCGAAAGTACATTTATGGCTATCGATACCTTTTGGCATTATTATTGCGATTGTCTGCCTGACCGGGGCGATTCTCGTCTTTGAGACAGAGATATTAGAATTAGGCTACCCTTCCCGTTATTTTGTAAAGGAAGTAAAAGGGGAACCTCTCTCGCCTGCCGCCTTGATAGAATCGGCACGCCAACAATTACCCGATTCGGTTCGAATAAACGGTATTCGGGTATCGTCTGACCCGAGACGAACTTATCAACTGGTATTACCGGGGAAAAAGGCCGCGGGTTTTATTGATCCCTACACCGGGGAGGTGACCGGGATGGATGACGGACAAGGTTTTTTACCAAAAATGATGCGTCTTCATCGTTGGTTACTTGATGAGTATAAACGGGATGGAAGTTTTTCTTGGGGAAAATCAATAGTTGGCTATGCGACTTTGGTCTTGGCGATTATTATTATAAGTGGAATCGTTATTTGGTATCCCCGCAATAAAAAAGTATTGAGAAACCGGTTGAAAGTAAAGACCAAGGCTGGTTGGTTCCGTTTCTTCTATGATTTACATGTCTCCGGGGGATTCTATGCGGCATTGCTCCTGCTTATCTTAGCGTTAACCGGATTAACATGGTCGTTTGGTTGGTATCGAAATGCCTTTTATAGTGTCTTCGGTATTAGTGCAAACCCGCCTCAAGCGCATCATGCTCCAGCTTCTTCCGGCGCGAAGAAACCCGCGAAGAAAAAGACGGATTACACACAATGGGCTGAGGTGTTATCGGCATTGAAAAGCCATTATCCGGACTTTAACTCAATCACGATCCAAGATGGCTCCGCTACGGTTTCTACGGCCCGTTATGGGAATACAAGAGGAAGCGACCGTTACTCCTTTGATCCTGCTACGGGTGAGATTACGGAAGTCCAATTATATAAAGATCTCCCAAAATCGGGGAAGATAAGAGGATGGATTTATTCCGTACACGTCGGCTCGTGGGGGGGAATGACTACCCGTATATTGACTTGCTTAGTTTCCTTGTTGGGGACGATCTTCGCGATAACCGGCTATTATTTTTGGATAAAGAAACAATTCAGGAAACTGAGATGAAAAGAAAGAGGTATGTTTGACCCACATACCTCTTCATAAATCTAAACCAATCAAGTTGAATACGCAAACGTTGTAATATTAAGGTTAAACAGTTATGTATGTAAAAGTGTGCGTCTATTCAATTCCTTCTTTCCTTATAGATGCCAACCACTGGTCGATCCGCCCTTCTGTTTGATCGTCTTCATTCATTTCATCCAAAGGAAGTCCGACGAACATACCGTTTATGTAGGCGGTGGAACTGTCAAATGAATATCCCGAAGCATCTACAGCGCCAATGAATTTGCAACCTGTATTTCGCAGGTCGGAATAGATCGTACCGATGGCGTCACAGAAAGTGTCGCTAAAAGAGGCTGAGTCTCCGCAACCGAATAATGCGACGGTTTTCTCACTTAAGTCAAGCTTTTTCAGTTTCCCTAGATAACTATCCCAATCATCTTGCAAATCTCCGGCGCCCCAAGTGGAACAGCCCAATAACAAGATTTCATAAGGCGCTACATCAGCGGGAGAAGCGTTAGATACGTCATGAATATCTTTGTCTTCCACACCCAGCTTCTCTGCGATACGTTTCGCGAACCCTTCCGTCGTTCCTGTAGACGAGCCGTAGAATATTCCTATAGTCTTCATTTCTATTTGTTTTTATAGTTTGATAACGAAAGCAAATATCCGATATCTTATTAGTCTCGGCAATACCTATAAATATGTATTTTGACGGTCGGGAATACCCACGAATGGCCAGCTTAAATCACCACTCAATAAACTTACCTCTTTGCCTGCGTTTCTCCAACTCCTCTTGCAGATAACGTTGGCGGTCTTTGGCGATGTAACGACGGGCGAAGATATTGGGGACGGCTACGCCTAAAGAGATACAAAGGATGATGAGGGCGGAGTTAATACCATTGGAGAAGGCGTTCGTAACCTCGCCGATCACCCCGTGAAGGTTGATAAAACCTAATAACGAGCGATACATCAATACTCCCGGGATCATTGGGATAACAGAAGGGATCGTCAATACATGGTTCGGTACATGGAACCAATGGACCGCTTTCACCGCGATCAAGCTGACAACGAAACTTCCCATAAATGAGCCGATCACGGGACCATAGCCCAGCTCGAAGTTCACGAAGTTCCGGATGCATACGGCGATAATACCGCCTAAAGCAACCACCCATAATAAACGGCGTTGGATATTGAATATCATAGAGAAACCAACGGCGGATATGGCAGCTGCTATCGCATATACGTAATACGGATCATGCGGGACCATGCTTAGTTCGCTGAATTTATGGTCGATCGATACGTCGTTCATTACGAGTAAGCGTAAGGCAAATGCGATACCGAAAGTCATTGCCGCTACCATCATCACCGTGTTTGCGGCACGGGTAATACCGACCAGCAAGTGATTATCGATCATATCGTCTACAAAATTAATCAAAGGTACGCCCGGTACGATGAATAGGGCACAAGCCAGTAACGGGAGATACGGAGTATCGGATATTCCCAGAAAAGATGAGGCATATGCTAGACAAGTACAAATAAAGGCGGCAAGAGCGATCCCCATGTAGGCGTTAAGGCCAGCCTCTACACAACGGGCACGCACCCTGAAACCGATAAAAGTACAGATCGAGGTTAACAAGAACGCGATCCAGTCTCCTCCAAATAACTTACAGAAACCTCCACAAGCGAATCCTGCTCCGATCGCTACGATATAAGGGGTATAATTCCGAGGTTGGCGAACTATCTTTTCCAATTCTTCCTCATATTTATCCAAGGAATAATCTTGCTCGATCGCCCGCCATGAGAGCTTGCTGACCTGTGATATCGTTGTCATGTTAATACCATGTTTCTCGCATTTCTGGAATTTGGAGAATGAGTTTCGTTCATCGCTTACGTTCACCATAATCATGGTCCATCGGATATCGATATGCAATTTCTCCTCGGGAATCCCCATAAAGGCGGCCACCCGCTTCATGTTGCGCTCGATACGGTTCGTATCGGCGGCACTTTCCATCAACAATTTTCCCGTACGGAGCAAAAGATCCAATTTGCGCCGTAATAACAATACTTCCTTGTCTGTCATCATCTTCTTTTTGTTCTTATATATGTGTTCTCTATACCCTAACCCACGAGGATATGAATCTTAAATGAATGGCAGGTCTTCTGACTGACTCCCATTCTAATGCCTTCCCGGCTTACTAGGCCAGTGGCGAAAGTAGTATTAGAATGTTAAAGGAGTTTCACAGCAGCGGGACTGTACCGGATTCTCACCGGATTCCCTTTTAATCTGTATGCCCGAACGAGCGTACGGAACCAATTCAGATGCAAAGGTATGAAATCATGCTAATATCCGTCTCGCTTCAGTAAGAATAATTATCCGGATACTTATATATTCTTTGTTGAATGCGCTTCTATTCTATAAATCACGACGTGGTCTGTACAAATCACGCCGTGGATTTTATAAACCACGCCGTGGTTTGTACAGACCACGTTGAAAATTGAGGAATAGATGCTGATGTAATTCTCTTTATATATAAGAGAATGGATGTTTATTTCTTGTTCCGTACAAGATTTTATGCATGTGTGTGCCTTAAAAGCCTTAAATAAAAGGATCGTACTTGTATTTTACGATTTCCTTTTTATTTAAAGAAGCTTGTACGTCAATTAACCGTTGGTTGCTGCTTCCCCGGAATAAAAGGCTCTCATCCCGAAGGGTTTGTTTGTAGCACCCATCTACCAATACGTCGATATAGGATAATAAGGCGGCTTGTGCCGGGTTCTTTATCAGGTCCTCGAATTTATATCCCGTGTAGCACCAGATCGTCTTTTGGCTTTTTTCCTTGATCGCCTTGGCTACCTCGGTGAAGCCTTCCGGCTGGAACATGGGATCTCCACCACTGAAGGTGACGTTGGCGAACTCGTCAGCCAGCACTTTCTCCACGATCTCTTCCGTTCTTACTTTCTTCCCTTTATGGATATCCCATGATTCGGGGTTGTGGCAACCCGGGCATTTGTTCGGGCAACCCGCCGCATAGATGGCGGTCCGGAATCCCGGACCGTCTACGGTGGTATCTTCGATGATATCTATGATAGACAACATGGTAATTGAAAATTGACAATTGACAATTGAAAATTAGTTGTGGGTGATGCGGTCGTTCAGCTCGGATAGCTTGGCGTTGTTCCAACGGTCGGTGGTTCCTACCAAGTAACCGGTGATGCGTTGAAGTTTGTCCAAGTGTTTGCTGCCGCATTTCGGGCAGGCTTCCAGATTCGGGGTGGAGTTCTCGTAGCCACAATCCAGACAACGGTTACGATTATGGTTTACGGAACCGTATCCGATATTGTATTTATCCATCATATCCACGACACGCATGATCGCTTCGGGGTTATGGGTAGCGTCGCCATCCATCTCTACGTAAAAGATATGGCCGCCACGAGTCAAATCATGATAAGGAGCTTCCACTTCGGCTTTATGACGGGCGCTGCACTTATAATATACCGGGACGTGATTAGAGTTCGTATAATAATCCCGATCCGTGATACCGGGGAGCGATCCGAACTGCTTACGATCTTTTCCCGTGAACTTTCCGGACAAGCCTTCTGCCGGAGTTGCCAGTACGCTATAATTGTGTTGGTATTGCTCAGAGAATTGGTTGGCACGATCCCGGATATACGTAACGATCCTTATACCTAAGGCTTGCGAATCCTCATCTTCGCCATGATGCTTACCGGTAAGGGCCACCAGACATTCGGCCAGTCCGATAAAGCCGATACCCAAGGTGCCTTGGTTGATAACGGAGGCAATCGAATCGTTAGGCTTCAATTTTTCCGAGCCTAACCACAAGGAAGACATCAACAACGGGAATTGCTTCGCGTAAGCGGTTTTCTGGAACTCCATACGCTCATGCAACTGACGAGCCGTAAGTTCCAGCATATGATCCAGTTTAGCGAAAAACAGGGCGATACGTTCCTCCTTGTTCTCCACCTGCATGCACTCGATAGCCAATCGCACGATATTGATCGTCGAGAAAGAGAGATTACCCCGTCCGATAGAAGTCTTCGGTCCGAAACGATTCTCGAATACACGGGTACGGCACCCCATGGTCGCTACCTCGTGGATATAGCGCTGAGGATCGTCCGCTTTCCAATCCTCGCTTTGGTTGAAGGTCGCGTCGAGATTCAAGAAGTTCGGGAAGAAACGACGGGCGGTGACCTTGCAGGCCAATTGGTAAAGATCGTAGTTACGGTCTTCCGGCAGATAGCTTACGCCTCGTTTCTTTTTCCATATCTGGATCGGGAAGATAGCGGTCTCGCCGTTACCTACGCCTCTGTAAGTGCTTTTTAATAACTCCCGGATGATACAACGACCTTCCGCCGAGGTGTCGGTCCCATAATTGATGGAGCTGAATACCACTTGGTTGCCTCCACGGGAATGGATCGTGTTCATATTATGGATAAAAGCCTCCATCGATTGGTGTACACGGCTTACCGTGCGGTTGATGGCATGTTGTATGACGCGTCTATCACCGCTTAATCCATCCAAGGTCTGTGTCTGGTAATCGTCGATAGGCTTATTATATAAGTGGGAGAAATCCTGTCCGTATAAATCCTCTAAGGTCTTTACTTCCTCGATAAAGCTATTACGTACGTAAGGAGCTAGGTAGAAGTCGAACGCCGGTATCGCCTGTCCGCCATGCATCTCGTTTTGGGCGGTCTCTAGAGAGATACAGCCAAGGATACTAGCGGTTTCGATTCGTTTAGCCGGACGTGATTCGCCATGACCGGCGGAGAACCCGTATTTCAGGATGCGATCCAACGGGTGTTGTACGCAGGTCAAGCTTTTAGTCGGATAATAATCTTTATCATGAATATGGAGATAGTTGTTTGATACGGCTTCCTTGACCTCTTCGCTCAATAAATAGTCATCGACAAACGGCTTGGTGGTCTCGCTGGAGAATTTCATCATCATGCCGGCGGGTGTATCGGCGTTCATATTCGCGTTCTCACGGGTGATGTCGTTGGATTTGATATTGATAATCTCCAAGAACATATCCCGTGTTTTCGCCTTGCGGGCTACGCTTCGCTGATTTCGGTAAGCGATATATTTCTGCGCTACGTCCTTCCGGCTACTGGCCATCAATTCCAGTTCCACGGCATCTTGAATCGCCTCTACGGTCATTTGAGGTTCTCCCTTGAATGAGATATGATCTGTGATCTGGCGAATCAGTTGCATATCTTCTCCCTTGTCTGTATGCAACATGGCTTTACGGATAGCGGTTACTATCTTCTCCTCGTTGAAGCCAACGATACGCCCGTCCCGTTTAACAACTGTCTGTATCATGATGTCGATTAATTTGTGATTGATTATGCGTGCAAAGGTATCTTATTACACTATATGATTTTCTTTTTGGAAAACTTTTTGCTGATTAAATTATGTTAAGGTGTTAATTTGTAGTGCGTTGTAAAAAGTTTTGGAAAACTTTGCGTCTTGTATGATTGCTTTTGTTTTCCTTTTTGGCGATGTGGTGTGTTATAAGCTTCTCTTTGTAAAGCTTTTAAAGAACATAAGCCGGGATATATTTTTGTTTATATAAAATAATTCATACTTTTGCCCCCGTTTTGGTGATGACGTAAAAACCATCCGGTTTCGTCATAAAGAGGGAATCCGGTGTGAATCCGGAGCAGTGCCCGCTACTGTAAGCTTTTTAAAGTAGAAAACATTTCTCATACCACTGTCTGTAAAAGACGGGAAGGTCGTTTTCTACGAGGTAAGTCAGGAAACCTGCCAAGCGTTTTTATTGCTGTTTTTCTCGGGGTCAGGAAAGCGGAAATATACATAATAACAAATCGTTTATGAAAAGAAAGTGTTTGTGCGCGGCTTTAGCTGTAAGTTGTGCGATAAACGTATCATTTGCGCAGGTACGTTTACAGGGTAAGGTCGTGGATGAAAGTAATGAACCAATTCCGGGTGCGAATATCCGCGTGTCGGAATCCTTGAATGGTACAACCACGGATGCCGGCGGAAAATTTGAGCTGAACCTTCCCGATGGTAGACATCGTATTCGTGTGACTTACCTTGGCTATGAGCAAGGCGTGTATCAAACGGATCACTCGGAAAAAGATGTCGTTATTAAGCTGAAAGAAAAGTATGTGAATATCGATCAAGTGGTGGTAACCGGTACCGGTTCGCATCGCCGCATGAGTAATTCCCCTATTCCCGTGAAAGTGCTTACGGGAAAAGACTTGAAAGAGGCGAGCATAACCAATTTCCAAGATGCGATGACCAAGCTGAATCCGAGTATCGTATTTATGGAAAACGGACAGGGGGCTACGATGAATATGAACGGATTGACAGAGAAATACGTGGTTATCTTGGAAAACGGTAAGCGTTTGGCCGGCGATGATACCTATTCCCGTATCGATATGTCTAACGTAAAGCGGGTAGAGATCTTGAACGGGGCCGCTTCCGCTTTGTATGGTAGCGACGCGATCGCCGGCGTTATCAATATCATCACGGATGATTCCCGCAATAAGGTGAACGTGACGAGCAATAGCCGTTATGGTAGCAAGAACCAATTCTTGCAGTCGGTCAACGCGGACGTGAATGTAGGGAAGTTCGGTTCATATACCTCTTATCAATATCAACGGGCCGATGGTTGGCAATTAAATCCCTATACGGAGAGTAAAGGCGAGTTGGTTCCTACCAATAAGCAAGCTTCCGAGGGATTTCACCGGAACGTGATCAACCAACGTTTCACGTACGACGCTACGGATCGTTTGTCTTTTTATGTGCGTGGCACTTTCTTCGGACGTTCCAGCGATCGTCCGATGCCGATGGATAAAGTGAATACGACCAACTATGATATGAGAAAAGAGACGTTCACTTATGGGGCGGGCGCTCAGTACATGATTAATAAGAACTCTTATTTGAACGCTGATTATCTGTCGGACAATCATAGTACGTATAAGGATTTCTTTGATGGAAAGAAAAGCGGAGAGAGTGATATGACGAAACGGATTCATTACCATAACTTGAATGTCAAGGGAATCTTTCGTTTGGGCAAATATAATAAGCTTTCGGCTGGTACGGAGTTCATTAAAGAGTTACTGAGTAGCGAGACGGATAACATAGCGGGTAAAAGTATGTACACGACCGCGCTTTATGCTCAAGACGAGATCAATATCAATGAGCATTTCCAAGCGTACGCAGGTTTGCGCTATATTTACCATGAGAATTTTAAGAGTTATGCGACTCCTAACGTGGCTTTGCTGTATAAGGTAGGCGGTTTTAATTTCCGCGGATCGTATGCGGCTGGTTTCCGTACACCTGAATTGAAAGAGTTGTATACGGAATCGGAGAAGAAAGCGTCCGGAGCGACTCGCCTTACGATCGGTAATCCGGATCTGGACCCGGAGAAGAGCGACAATTTTACGTTGAGCGCAGAATATACGATGCGGTATTTCTCTTTGTCCGTGTCCGCTTTTATGAATAACGTACGTAGCATGATTAACTATAAGATATTGGATACGGCGGAACGGGATGCTTATAACACCGCCCATGGTACGGACTATGATGAGATACAGATGCGTGCGAATATCGATAAAGCGAAGATCAAAGGTATTAACGTAACCTTCAATAGTTATCTGGGAGCGGGCTTTACCTTGAATGGTGGCTATAGTTTCATGGATGGAAAGAACGTATACGAGGATGAACCTTTGGATAAGACCGTTAAGCATAGTGGTACGGTAGCGGCTATGTGGTCTCATACTTGGAATAAGTATAAGCTGAACGTGAATTTTAACGGACGTATCCAAGGGGAACGTTATTCTACTTCTTATGGATACGCACCGAAATATTCCTTGTGGAATCTCAATACGAGCCATACGTTTAGAGCCGGCGATTTCTTGTTGGAACCGGGAGTAGGTATCGAGAACCTTTTTGATTATGTAGATGATCGTCCCTTTAATTACAATTACGCTACATTGACCCCGGGCCGTACCTATTACGTCAGCCTTCTGGTCCGTTTCAAGCAGTAAACTGTCACATGTCAACTATTAACTAATATAATAATGTATAGGGGATTTTTACGATCCATGTTTGTTTGTTCACTCCTGCTTGGGCTCGCCTGTTCATTATGGGCGAAACCCGGGCGGGAGTTTTACGCTTCCGATATCCGGGAGAGCATGGAAAAGGGAGATAAGTTAGCGATCTTGATGGTACATTTCGGGAGTGCTTACCCGGAAGCTCGTACCCAAGTACTCGATGTGATGAACAAGCGTGTCAAGGAGGCTTTCCCAGACGTGGAAGTCCGGCAGGCTTATAGCGCCCGTAGCGTAGTGAGTCGGTTGAGGGCGCAAGGTGTTTGGGTTCAGTTGCCGGCGGACGCCTTGGTGGAGTTGCGTGATCAAGGGTTTACCCATGTAATTATCCAACCGACTATCATTATAGAGGGTGTGGAGATGGAAGCGATCCGCAAAGAGGCGGAACAACGGAAAGGTTTGTTTAAGGATTTGCGTGTAGGTAATCCCTTGTTATATGATGATACCGATTATGAGGCGGTGATGAAAGCGGTTTCCTCACCTTCCGGAGTGACTAAAAATGGGGCTAAGTTATTGGTGGCGCACGGAACTTATCATGCCAGTAACTCGGCTTACGCGAAATTGGGGTATATGTTCCAGACCAAAGGAATGAAAGATTATTATGCCGGAACCCGTGAGGGTTTCCCTACGATCGAGGATGTAGGTGAGCAAATGCGCCAAGCCGGTCATAAGCGTGTGCAGTTGATTCCTTTTATGTTCGTACTGATTCGAGGTACGGAAAATACGGTCGCTGATTTCTGGCAGAAGGGGTTACGCCAACAGGGTTTCGATGTGGATATTTATTTAAAGCCTCTAGGTGAGAATCCGGCGATCCGGTCTTTATTTATCGATCACATCCGTTTCGCCATGAAATATAAACGGGCGACGATTTTTGATCGAAAGAAATTATATACACACTGAACAATTGAAAATTGAGAATTGAAAATTAGTGAGTACTTACTGAACCAATTTTCAATTCTCAATTCTCAATTATTTACTGGTAGTCTTCTCCGGTTTCCCAAGCCTCCGCATCATTATATAATGCTTTTAGATGGTTCACCCAGATTTGACGAACAGCGTCGTAATCGCCTAAGCCTATGATCTTACAGTTCTCTAAACTTCCGTTATGGCTTTCTTTCGTGTCAATCTTGAAGCCCATCTTCAAAAGTTTTAGTCTCCAGCAAGCGTCGGCGTTAGGAGCGGCAGCGCTGAAATCATCACCCTCCTCGATACCCCAAAGGTCATTATGCGCATGGTCTCCGGCAATAGACATGAACGGAGCTAAGGAGATCGTGATCTCTTCCGGTTTTAAGTTATGATCCTCGCAGTATTTGGTAAGTTTGGAATAGACACATTCCTTATTAGGTTCGCCTTCTTCCGGCCAGAACAACATATCTCCGTAATCAACGGTACCTACGAATACATTTTTGTTAGCGGCCAAGGCTTGCATAGCCTCTTCTGTTTCCGTGTATTTCGTATTTGCGTTATAGTTTTTATCCGGGTTACCATGTCCCATTAATAAAAGGATGTTCTTGTTATCAGCCAATTTATCACTGTAGTGGCTGTATAGGACTTTCGCTACGGCTTCCACATCCTCTTTGTCGTACACCAAACAAGGGCTTTTTACGACTTGAACACTCGGGAAAGACTCGATCATGAATTTCTTCTTCACGTCCGTATTCATCAAGCTTAGGTATTCCTCACCCGGGATGATGTGTAAGGACTGTACCGCTACCTTCTTGTAACCGGCATTTCCTAGAGCTTGTAACCAAAGATCCGGTTGATAACGTGCGATACCTGTCTCTGCTTCTACACGATTCACGCAAGTACGGGAGGTAAATGACAAATAGATGTCCGCATCGGGAAATGCGTTCTGGAAATCGGCCAATGTTGCGTCGTAAGTCTTGATAGACTCCTTGAATGTGCTACCGAATGTACACAACAAGATCGCCGTGTCATGTTTCTTACTTGCCTTTACGACTTCTTCCGCCGGGTTTGCGGTATTGTCGTCGTCTCCATCATCACAGGAGGTAAAAACTGCGCTTGAGGCAAATAGGCTCGCCGCAAGCAAAAGGTACTTAAATTTGTTCATCGCATTTAACTTTTAAGATTGTTTATAGTTTATGTTTATTCTGAAATTTCACGATAAAGGAGGCGTACCAAGTCCGTCCGGGAGACGTAGTTCCACGATGGCGTCCGAACGGGGTACGATCCACATAATCGAAGATATTATCGATACCGACATTGATATCTAGGTTCCATTTTTTCTTTTTCAATACGTTATGACGGGTATTCAATCGCCATAGCTGATAACTTTTTCCATCACCGTCTGTGATATAAAAGCGGGTGGATTGGTACCGGCCGAACAAGGTGACATCCAATTTATACTTTTTCCACGCATGGTTCCATGCTAGTTTCCAATTGGCATTATGGAATGAGGTTCCATTGATCGGGGTGTAGAGCATATAATTCGGGTCGGCCGGATCATCCGTATATTGTGCTTTGGTATCCGTATAGCTATAGCCTCCACCAATAGCCAAGGAAGATAGGATTTGATAGGTGAGCGATATATCTCCTCCGAAAGAGCGGGCTTTGGATAAGTTCTTGTGTTGCATGCTGGCCTCGATCTCATCCAATCGGTCTTCGGCGCTTGTCGGGATCTCGGTCAAGGCGATCATGTTCTTGATACGGTTGTAGAACCCTGTTACCGTGATCTGCAGGTTCGACGCGTGATATTCCACGCTCGCCGAATAATAATTGGACTTTTGCGGTTTTAAATCCTTATTACCATAATAATGTTTCCACGGGCCGCCACCGATCTGCGTGATATAATCATCGTGCAACTCCTTTAAGGTAGGAGCCTTAAATCCATTTGAGTATGTGGCTCGGATATTGAAGTCGCCTAGTTTGTACATGGCGGAGACTTTAGGGGTAAACGTAGCCCCGAACTCTTGGTGCACGACGAAGCGCCCACCTACCGTCACATTCAACCGATCCGTCGGGTTCCATTCGTCTTGTACATAAGCGGAAGCCGTAAATACGGAGGCTTTCCCGTTCTCGATACGCCGGGGGGATTTCAAATGATCGTATTGATATTCGAGTCCGGCGCTTAGGATATTGTTTTCCCCGAGGTGGAATACGCTTTTGGCTTGTCCTAGGAAACGTTGTTGAGAGGTTTCCAGAATATGTTCTCCGGGATAACGAGTGATACGTAAATCCGTCTCCGGATCGAAGAAGTTCGTAACATCTTTATGATGGTAATTATAGAAATAACTATAGTTACCATAAGTTAGGTCTACCGAAAGAAAATTCAGTCCTCCCAATGTGTATTTAGCTCCTCCGGCCACATCGAAGTTCCGGTAGAATTGATCATAGGTATAATACTTGAATGCGCCGTGCGGACGATAATTCCATTTCTGGTAAAAAGAGCCATCGGCCGAAAGGTTCAGCCGGTCGTTCACTTTGTAGGTTAAGTTCTCCCTTAACGTAAAGTTCGTGGATCGGTTTACGGTTCGTGTCACGGTTCCATCCATTACCTCGTGATGGTCCCATTCTTGGGTCGTATTTCGCCAGCCGTCCGTATGGGTCGTACTAAGTGAGGTGGTGGAATTCACTCTCTTATGCCCAAAGCCGATTTGTACGCTTTCCAATATATCTCCATATGATCCGACACGAGTCGTATTCGATAGGCTCACTTTATCCCGGTTCTTTTTCGTGATAATATTGATAACACCGGCGATAGCGTCCGAGCCATACAGGGAAGAGGCGGCACCTTTTACGATCTCGATACGTTCGATATTGGCGGGGTTGATAATACTCAAGTCGTTTTGTCCGCCGGTATCTCCGTTGATCCGTTTGCCATTGATAAGGATCAAGATGTAATCGTTGCCTAATCCGTTCATCTGGATGCCACTACCCATGTCGCTCGGATTGAAGGTGATGGAAGCGTTCAGTCCTTCCAGAATATCTTGCATACTGCGTCCTTGGTAACTGTCAAGGGCTTTGCCGGTGATTACCGCTGTTTGCACAGGGGCGTCTTTCAGATAGTGTTCGGTACCCGTACCGGTGACCACGACCTCGTTCAATAGCACGGAAAGTTCCTTCGGATCTTTCAATATGCTTTGGGCGCATACGAATTGTACGCATGCCACCAGAATAGCGAATGCTAAAAGCCTCATATAGTGTTTTATTTGTACACAAAATAAAACAACAAGCCTCTATCTGGTTATGTCTCAAAAAATAAATTGAATCGTTTTTTGTATGACACATACTTCTATCCTGGAAGCTTGATGTTATTGTAAGACTTTAGCAGGTATTCTGGCTCTCCTCTGGTTAGAAACCTTCCCATTCCGACTTAGGAACAGTGGCTTTTGAACTTCTAACCAACTTAATGAGGATTACAGCTGCAGGAACAGCTCCGGATTCACACCGGATTCCCTCTCACCAAACTATGTGATAGCTTGATTACTAAAATCGGAGGCAAAGATATGAATGTTTTCTAATATTTAGAAAATATATATGAAAAAGTTTTTCTATAAACAGCCGATTGCGTTTTTGTAAGGTATGATATGTCTGTCCACTTCTATTTAGGAGAAAGAATATTTACATCATAAAGAAGGTAAATGTAATTGGCTGACAATTCGTAAGTAATACTGTTTGTCGAATCTTACTTCAAGCCTCTCGATTGATAGATTCTTTCCTTGGCCTCATTTATTTTCTGGAACTTCTCGTTGGCGGCCTTGCGGATGTCTTCTCCCAAACTGGCTACTTTGTCCGGATGATGCTTGACGGCCATCCGGCGATAGGCGGCACGGACTTCCTCGTCCGTGGCGGTCGGTTCTATCTCTAGCACCTTGTAGGCATCGTCCAAGGAACTTCCTTTTAGGTTCAACATGGATTCAACTTCTCTATCAGACATTCCCATCGCCATCGCTACCTCTTTCAAGGCATTGATCTCGGCCGCGCACACATTCCCGTCACTCTTAGCGATCTCGGCGAGGAACGCGAGCAATTGCAGCCGCTCCTCATAACTTAGGTTGTATGCGATCTGGGTTCCGCATTCCCGGATGGTATTCTTGAATCCCATGTTGTTCTCTTGATCCATGCGTTTGGCTTGGTCGAAAAGCTTTAGCAATATCTCCTCACCTTGGCTTACGGCGATCTCGCCGAAGTTTCTCCGGAGGAACTGACGGACGTATTCCATCTCGCTATGCATGATCTTCCCGTCGGCACGGATGATATAGGATGCCATAACCAACATGGAGAAAAGGAAACTGTTACGTTCCCCGGCGTATGGGTCTCTTCGTGTATATTCATCATCGTAATTGGTGCCGCCACCGAAAGACTGCCCCGTCATATTTGCCCCTTCCTCGAAGAAAGAGCCTAATATAATGCCGGCTAGAGCGCCCAGTGGTCCGAATGCTACGAATCCCAAGACACCGCCTATCCATTTCCCGATACTCATGTTTTTTATTTTGGCGCAATATTCGTAAAAATCCGGGAGATATGCAAGTGCATCTTGACGAATTATTGAGCGAGGATTATTAATTCAAGGCTGCAATCTTCGTCGCTGTGAGGTCGGTACATTGGGCGATGGTATTGACGAGGATACCTTTCTCCAAGCCTTCTTTGCAATTCTTCGCCAAAGCTTTCTCCATGGCTTTCTTGTCTTTTTGGGCTTTCTCGGCTCTCATATAGTCGTATGGCTTTTAGTTAAACGATAGATGTGTCAGAGCTTCCTTCCGGGGGAGCGACAAAGATACGATTTTTATCAAAATACGAGGGAGATAAAAATGTCGGTATAGGCATCGGGAGATGCCAGTATCGGTGTGGGCTTGCGCCGATACTGCTTCGGGGCGATGCCTATACCGGCGTTGGATGAGAGCGGTTTCGAAAGGCAGACATAAGAAAAGGAGCTGTGCCATAATCCCATCTGTTGTGGTACACCTCCTTTTCTTTACTCCGTTACAAGGCGGAGTGATGGCGTGTGGTCTCTTGGACACAGGGACGTATCGGAAAGCCATCACAAGAGTAGAATGTGTCTTTCGGACGGATAAATCCACCATCTTTTGTACGTGAAAAGTCTAAAAAGTATGAACTGTTATCATCTAAATTACGTACCGTCCAAGCGTAGCCTTTACTAGGAGCATTGAAATCAATAACACCGGCAGAAGCGTCCCAATCCCTATAACCGCTCTCTGGGAATATGATTGATTGGAGTTTCTCGGTATTGGTATAGAATTCGTATAACCCTTCCGTTGGATTGCCTTCCGCAATATTTGTAATTTGAACGTCATACCATTCATTAGATGCGTTGGCGTTATCGCCATAGGCTGTGAAACCGGTAAAAGCCTCGAAAGGGCTTACTTGATAACCTACAGGGCACGGATCGTAGACTGTTTTATAGGTGAAAACATCATTTATCACATTACCTTCCCAGAGATTGGCATACGTTTTATTGGCACTTGTATAGTACCTGGTTGTATCTTTTCCATTTACTATTGTATGTCCTTCACGAGGTGGATTGTGCCATATACCGGGATACTGAATAAGAAGATTCAGGATATCTCGTGTGGACTTACGTTCTTCACCTGGGAATTTTCCTGGTGTAGTCACACCTACTTCATTTTGTTGGAATTCATCATAGAAACGGGTAGGATTCTCTGTCGACCACCATCCACAGTAATCGTACCAACGTTTATTTGTCCAACTACCATTTGAACCTACGAAAGGATCTTTTCTTCCCCATTGGTAGTAGGGATTATTACCACGGGGAAAAGCGATATGTGATTTCTTGATAAATGTTACGGTCTGTTCTTTAAAGTTGCCTCTGGCTGTGAATTTTACTTCACACCTTTGCTCTCTATAATATTTGAAACTCTCTCCGTTGGAGCACCATCCAAGGTTCACTGGTAAAAACTTAAACTTGCGTTTATCGTGATTGGTGACTTCGATGGTCTCATCTGTTTCCTCAAGACCGGTGAAATTGGTTACCCATATATGCCAACTCCACATCACGCGTTCTTTGTCATCTTTTATTGCTATTACAGCGTTTCCCTCGCGAGGATTAGTTACATCGAATTGGATGCCTCCCATGTTTCCGTATGCTGTGCGATCATATTGTATATTCGAAACCAAATTCTCTTCATCCTGCCATACTACTTCCACTTTAGAAGGAGAACAACCTGTATTATTTATAATATAAGGATCTGTAATGTTATTATTAAGATGATTCTTAAAATACGGAAGGATGTTTTCTCCTGCCCCGTTGTATGTATAGGATTTATCATTCATGCTTCCATTTTCGATCGCATTACCATATACCAAAGGGAATATGTAACTCCCCTTAGCGTCAACTATATAGCAATTTGCTGTATTCTGCACAGTGTTAGCGGCTCCTCCCGGGTTGGCCAGATTATAAGGGGTATTTCTGCCTTTCTCTAGCGCATTTGTAAGGTTATTATTTATGTTGATTGTTTTAACATCAGGTTGGTCGATCGAGGCTGTGAATACCACCGGTATCTCAAGCAATTTTTTTTGTTCATCGGTTGGTTCGGTGTATGTCAGCCAATCACATGACTCGGAAAATTCCGTTTGCCCTTCCTCTCTGTATGTTACAGTCCACTCCACAGGTGCTTTCTCTCCGGTTTCTGTGAATTCATCAAAACTGGTGACTGTAATGATATTTTGGTTGCTGAATATATGTCCCCTATTAGGAATAGTTTTATCAGGCATAAAATAGTAGCCCTGATAATTCATCACTTTCGGCTGCGTCACCCCAAAATATCGTTCTTTGTATATATGCCAATCGGGGTCGTTGGCGAAACGGTTGAATATGAGGGTGAGCTTGTAATGGTGGTTACGCTCCGCGTCGTAGTTGGTGGTGGTGTTCTTGCCGAGCATGAAGCGGTACTTTATATCTCCGCTTCCCAAGCATTCCGGATTTTCAGAATTGTAGTACGCCTCGACCTCGATGTAGGTACCGTAGGGCTTGCCATCTTTTTCGGGCTTTGAATCCGGTTTGCCGTCACCATCCTCGTCCTTTTGGCTCTTATCCATGCCTTCGCCCTGCATGTTTTCATAGAAAAAGAGGGCATCGTTGTATTCGTCATGGGCTTTCGCTGCGTATTTAGCCTCTTGGCTTGAGTCGTAGCCCGCTACGACTGTTCCTTTCTTATTGTCCTTGTCATAATAACAATACGAGGCGGTGTTCGTGATCGTCGGCCAGGCATTGTGCGCCTCTCCCGTACCGTATGCGAGGCTTTCGCCATCTGCGATAAGGTCTCCATAATTATCAGCGGTGTTTTCTGCCCCCTTCACGATCTTACTATCTTTTCCTAAATAGCACATAGTTGGTATATCTTTGATCGCTACGGATTTGATATAGATAGAGACGCCATCCGCCAATCTCGTGCCATCAAAAGCCACGGTCACTTTGGAAGCCGCCCGGCGCACCCATGCCTGTAGTTTCCGGGTCGCTCCATTGATCACCAATAAGGGAGCCTCATCTGTATTTGAGGCGGAAAAGAAATGGCCGAACATCTGACAGTTCTTGCTCACATCATCCTTATTCCATTGTAAAGATATACTTTTCAATCCTTTTACCGTTTGAATGGCATCTTCGTGACCGGATAGATTTCCCATATTAGCCACCGCATAGATATAATACTTCCCGTAGGGTACTGTCAATTGGAACTTCGCCTGCGGCGTGTAGGATTCCGCTATTTCGCCGGTCTCCCCGGCACTCCCTGTTCCGTTCGTTCTGGGAACATTTTTGTTAACAACAAAAACACCTTCACCTGCCTCCGTGCCCGGCGTAAGTAGATGTTTTTCCTGCAAATTTTGGCTTTCATTGTATAGCAGCACACACAGGCTGTTGATCTCTTTTATAGCGTCTCCGACCGCACGTGTGTTCACGCTCAGCGCAGGGGTGAAGGACTTGAATTTTACGGTTCCACTGATCATACATTCTCCCTCGCCGATCTCACCATAGCCATACGGCATATCGTCTTTGCAAGAGAGCGTGCCAAGGAATAGCACGCATAAAAGGGTATATATCGTTATGTTACGTTTCATATCTTCTTGTTTTTATTCAGATCCATCTATCGGTTTAACTATGAGTTCTCACCAGGTCTTTCAATAGGTTTATCCGGTTCTTCCGTTGGTTCGTCCAGTCCGAATACCGGCTTCAATTCTATGCCCCAATACGGCTCCACGTCCACTATCCAATTGAGGGTATGATCCGTAAAGATGGCCCCCACCTCCACATGCGTATTGCGGAAGAGCGAGGCGAGATGGGGCAAGGTAGCCGTATATTTTTTTGTCTCTCCACCTTCTGTCGTGTGGACGGTGATGCTGTATTCCTGTAGATGATACTCGTCATCAGGGGTTTTCACCGTCTTGCTTTCCGGTAGGTAGATGGCGTTGGGCGCTTCGACCGACGGGTAGGGCTCTGTGCCTGTAGCCGCTGACATATGCAGCTCGGTATGCAGCTCGGCAGTTGTTGTCTCGGTTGTGGGTACCTCATAATCGGTCAGCCATTCATTGTCTTCGCCTGTTTTTGAGTCTTCGGCTTCCTGTCCCAGCCAATCGACCCAATCAGTTACTTCTTTTTCCGTATAGGTTACGTTATCACCCGTTTCCGTTTCCTTGACTACCCAATACTTGCCATTCTCATTTTTGTTCACATGGGGCATCAGGTACATCCGGCCGGTTATCACCTGCTGGATATCGATGCCGGTCACGGTGATGTCTCTCTGTGTCGACTGGTTGGTGAACTCGAATGTGAATTTGGTGGCTGCCCGCACCAGATAGAGCGGGTCGGGCCATTCGAACCCGCCGTTTTGGATCTTCTCAAGGGTTGGTATCTCAAACTCATACAGGCCGGTCATCGGCAGGGCGGAAGAGGTGTATGAATAACCGGAAGCGGATACATTAAACACATAATCGTCTACCGCTACATTGCCCGTAGTGGCATCCGGGATGAACTTCTCGTCGGAAAAGTCAAGTGTTCCCTCGGTATTGGCCAATCCTACCTCGTTCGCGATCAGATAGATCCTTTTTAGGCTGTTGGGCGCTACCTTGAAGGTATATTCATGCGGCAGCGGCGTTGTCAATGACACTTTTTTATTATGCTCTATCTCCCACGTAGAGCCCCCTTCCTTGCTCTGCGAGACGATCACGATGCGCAGTGTCTCGACACGGTCATCCGCTGCCGGTGCTTCGCCCGCACGGGTAGAGACTCCTGCCACGGCCGCTTGGAACGTGAGGAATATGTTGTAGTCGTCCTCCTCTTCACGGGGAAGCTCGAGCGATTCGCTCGTGCACGAGACGAGTCCCAGCAGGCCGTAAAGGAGGAGACCTATACTTATGATATGTCGATACTTCAAATTCATTTATAGTCAGTCGTTTTACAATTCACCATTGTTGATACGGATCACCCAGTCCTTGACCTGTATCTTGTAGCAGGCGTAGCCTACGATCGGTATCTCCGGATCAGGATCGGGATCAGGATCGGTATCAGGGTCTGGATCGGGGTCTGGATCGGGGTCCGGATCAGGATCGGGGTCTGGATCCGGGCAATCGGGGCAATAAGCGGGGGTGAGGAAGAAGATGATGGAGTATTCGTCCTGCCGGTCCAGGTACTCTTGCGCCGATATAGCGTGTCCCTCCATCTGCGTGAGGAGGAGGTAGTTGTTGAGGTTCACGTTGATCACGTCGTCTTTCCATTCCTTGTGGCGCACGATGAGGCGGAAGTTCCGGCGGGCCATTAGGCGCATGGTGTTCATCTCGGCCACGGCGACGGTCTGGTTCGTCGGTTTGCCCATGAGGCTGTCGCCCTCGGCGATATCGACGTTTTTCGTCAGATAGGGCAGGTAGGTGATGGCGGGGTCGGGCAGGAGCGAGTTGTCGTAGTCCATATAGCCGTTGTCGGCCACGATACGGAACGTGAAGTCTCGCACGTCTATGCAGTTGCCATCGGTATCTTGCAGCACGAGGCGCAGTTTGTTGGTGTTCTTGGCCAGCGATATTTCCTTGTCCTCATGCTGGGTGCCGGTGATGACGAGCGTGTCGAGGGCGTGCCAGAGAGGTGTCAGTTCATTGGGTTGGGTAGTGTCGGCGGCGCGCAGCGTCCTCATGCGGATCTCCTCCAGGGTGGAGGCGCCGGGTGTCAGCTCGGGCCACTCGTAGGAGCTGTCGTCCAGCCCGGCCCAGGTAAGCAGTTGGTAGGTACCGGGGTCGAGGTTGAGCACGACGTTGTTGGCTTTCAGCTCGTCGCCCTCGATGTCTCTGCGTTGGATGAAATTACCCTTGTCGTCGCAGATGAACAACGCGGCCTTGCTGACCTCGTGCTGGAAGGCGTCGGCGAATTTCATGTTGTAATCGTACACGAAATGCAGGCGATACTCGCAAGGGGGGATCGAGTCGTCGTGTATCCAGTCGCAAGCCGAGAAGCCCGCTATCCAGATAGCCGCGGCGACCAGTCCTTTACAAGTATGAAATAAACGGTTCATAATCTCTTGAATGTTTTGTTGTTTCTTATTCGTTCCTCCTCCCGGTATCTCTCCGGCGGGGAGGTGAGGGCCGAAGCCCTCCAAAGGGCGGGCCGTGGCGGGCACGGCTCGCTCTTGAGTGATAGATTTTGTTATTGAAAGATGATACCGCTGTTATTGCGGATTACCCAGTCCTTGACATTGATTATGACTTTGAAGAAGTAGTCTTTGGTTTCATCTTCTTTATCCGGTTCCGGTTTTTCCATGCCGGACACTCCTAAGCCCTTGATTTCCTGTATAGTCATATCATAGACGTTGTTACGCACGATACCAAACTCCATGATACCCATCTCGGTCGGCTTGCCATTATTGGCATGTCTGATCCAGTAGGGGTAGTAGGTTACGCCTTTTTCATACTTCTTCACGTTGGCGTAGACAGCTTTGTGAGTATCGTCATCAGTTGATTCTAAATATTTTTCAATAGCATTATCTGCTGTAAACTTCTTTCCTCTTAAGCCCCCCTCTTCTGCATTTTTCAGGATTTTTCTCAGATACGGGATATAAGCCATCGGGTCGGAAACAGTGGTTGTATAGAGGGTGCTATTTGCAAACGTTTCCATCTCAATATTAATGATATTGTTTGCCGTGAAATTTTCGTAGCTGTAGACCGTCGTTTCACCAGCAGGCATTGAACTCTGCTTTTCCCAAATAAACTCATTGAAGATAGCGGCAAAGTCTTTATAAATATTTCCTTGATAGACGTAGAAGTCTTGGCCTGTAGTAGCATTGGTGATATCGTTATAGCCTGTGCCATCTGCATTGCCATTATAGTCCACATCAACGGGTTTGACAATATTCTTACCATTCTCCTGTGTAGATGCGCTCCACTGTTTAGGCAGATAGACCGCTTTGAAGAGGGCTCCGGTTGAATACCCGTTCTGGGAAGCGTCGACACTTGTCGTGTTCTCCATCGTGTAGTCGATCACGATGGGATTGGCATTTGCGGTTGATGTACTAAGTGCTTTGGCGCCGGTTAACGATGTCCATAAGGTCGAGAACGTTCCGGTACCTACATATCTATTGGCATACGCCAAAGAGGGAACAGCTCCTTCCATCATAAAGGGCAGGCCGGTCTCCGTTGCAGCGGCTACAGTGGGTAAATCAGTACCTGTTCCAATTATTGTTTTATTTCTTGTCCATGGGTCGATTACAAAATTTTTGCCGGGCCATATTACGGGATCAGTTGTAGGATCTGCGTTTTCATCACCCAACCATGAGTCTTCTGTCAAGGCTGGAATGTCGTCACCTGTGGTGACATCCGATGTAACACGCTTCAAGAGGTAAGAACCGGATGTCAGCTTATTCACAAGTACCACGTTGTCGAGACGTACTTTGGCTGTTTCGTTTGCATCCTTTCCAACCGTGTATATGTAGTTTGTCACATTAGCAGTAGGGTTGATGCGCACCTTGGCTGCCAGGCGTTCCACGTGTACGCTGACGGATGGCGCGGTCTCTTCTGTCGCATTGGCTATCAACTGGACTATCTCGCCCTCGCTTTTATGTGATGACATGATGAATTTCGTATTAAGCGATTCTTCTAATGAATGAGTTTTAGTAACTAACAGGTTGGCTAAATTGGTAGCGGTAATCTCCTTGGTATTTAGGATCTTGTTTTTTAATGCGTCACTGCCCCAGTTAGTCACGGTTATCACCCCGTAGTAGTTGCCGTCAAAACTTTCACTTTGCTCCTTTGCTTTTACCATCACTGTCGCGGATTTGCTGTGCTCTGCGTCATCACCCGCTCCCATAGAACCGGATGTTGTTGCGTAACCCGCTCCTACGATTACTGAGGTTGGTTTGAATGGTCTGTCATTCTGTGTGTCATTAGAGGTACCACCAGTTTTTAAGTTTTTGTAGAGAATGACTGTTACATCGGTCACTCTGTACTCATTTACCAGTCCCACTTCACTGCCATCGCCATCCTCACCACCGGTAGGGGGGACAGTGGATTCACCGGCACGTGTCACGACACCTGCGTTGACCGTCACTTTCATGTAGGTACTCGACTTATTCCCGTCAGGGTTTTCATTACCATTGTTCGGACTATCCAAATCGTCCGAGCAAGACACCGCCGCGAATGCGAAGGCGAGTGCCCATAATGTACTTTTTAGTTTCATTTGATTGTTGTTTAATTAAATATTTATACTTTGATTTATTGCTGTTTTATCCGTCTTCCGATACCTCGAGGAGATGCCTGCCGACACCTCGAGGTGTCGACAGAGACCCTTGGGAGGGTCTTGGATTATCTTTCCGGGGATGAAGGTGATTGCTGGATTTCTTCATCATCGTGGCGGCGTATAGCTCCTTCTTCGTGAGCGAGTGCCGGCGTACGTATCAGTTTGTACTTGATTGGCATGATTTACCTCCTTCTTTTAGTTATACACTATATATATGGGGTGGTTGGAGCGCGTCACTCCCCCACCTGCCTTAGGTTGTCTTTCGCTTGCGTGCCTACCTGCGGGTCGTCCGCTAGGCTGCGCAGCAGGGATACCGCCCGTTCCGTGTCGCCCTCCAGCCAGCAGGCCACGGCCTCGGCGAGGCGTTTCTCCGATCCCTCCTGCGCCTTCGCCAGGTAGCGGCGGGCGGCGGGGGTGTTGCCGTTCAGCAAGGCGGTGTTGGCGGCGTTGAGGTTCGATACGGGATCATCCGGATACATGCGTACGGCTATCTCGAACACCTCGTTGTATTCCGGGCTGCCCGCCTCGTAGGTCTGCGCCACGCGGTACATCTCCTCGAGGCTGAGTTGCGCCGGGTTCTTGTAGATCAAGTTCCTCGCCTCCTCGGTGGTGAAGGTGCGGATGGTATAGCTCACGTTGTAATCGGAATGCCGCAAGGCGGGGTACACCTCTTGCAGGAGGAAGCGGTAGGGTGCGCCACCGGAGACGCTCTTCAGGCGTGCGTCGCGGCGGTCGGGGTCGGTGATGGCGGGGTTGCGGATGATAGCCAGCAGGGCCTCCTTGTCCGCAAGGTCGCCCTCGGCCACGGCCCGCTCCAGTCCTTCCCAGTCCTCCGGCTCGTAGTCTACGGTCATGCGTGCGTCACCAAAGTCGTACAGCCCGCGGATATAGTCCAGCAACGCCTCGGCGCGACCCTTGGCCAGCCGCTCGTTGTTGGCGTACGATCCCTCGGGCGAGGCGTATCCCTTGATGGACACCTCGGCGATGGAGGCGTAGGGGTTCTGGCGTACGGAGTCGATGGTAGCCCGTATGGCGGCCAGCTCGCGGGGGTTCTTGCGGTAGTCCGGGTGGATCTCCGTGCGGTTCACGGGGAAATCCAAGAATGCCTGCCCCCGCAGGTTCCGGCTCTTGACGGCCTCCACCCTCGGGGCTGCGTAGGCCAGTACCGGCCGCAATACGACAGGTTCCGGCTCCGCCATGTCGATGGGGAAGAGCGGCGAGCGGTCGTTTCTGAGAGCTTCCCAGCCGCATCCGCACTGGTCGGTCACGAGCGCCACTTCCGACTTCAGCATCCAGTCCGCCAAGGGCGTGCGGACGGCGTATGCGAAGATCTGCTCCCTGCCGTTGAGGCGGCGCAGCTCATACTCGCCGTGCTCGGCAAGGTTGCGGCCTGTGCGCTCGTAGAGGATGTGGCGGTCGCGGCCGTTGAGTACAACCGGAGTAAGGGGCCGTAGGCTGTCGCCCGCTGCGATGACCGGCGTGCATACCAGGCTGCGGTTGGCCGGTAGCTCGATCTCGCTGAAGTCGAGCGTCATGTGGATCAGCAAGGTGCCGTCCGACTTCTCGACCGTCTGGTCTTTTACCTTGATCTCTTGTGCCCGCATGATCATCGCGGCGAGCAAGGCGATCGTTATCAGTAGATATCTGTTCGTTCTCATGACATGTCTGAATTAGAATTGGTAAATCAGGTTGACTGCCGCTTGCGTGGGGCCGAAATAATGCTTCTTCTCGGTGCCCGACTTGGTGCCGCAGTTGGTACAGGGGTATTTTTCGCTCTCCAGGTAGAGATAGCCAACGCCCAGCGTGGCCTCCAGGTTCCAGTGCTTGGAGAGCAGCCACGAATATCCGTAACTCAGTCCCGCGCCTGTGCCCCATCCTTGGTGACGCTCGCCCTCGGTGCCCAGCAACTTGATGTCCGATACATTATATAATAGGTAGGGCACATGCAGGCCCACGAAATGCTGGTGAGACGTCTCGCAGAACCAGTAGCGCAGTTCCGGGTGCAGCCTCCAATGCTTGAGCGACTTGCCGTAGCTGCCGTCGTCGTTCTTGCCGGAGAAGGGGTTTAGGCCCGTCTCGATGTCGAGGCTCCAATGCCGGGCCAGGCGGAACTCGACACCCGCGTTGAACGTGCCCAACGCCCCCCAGTACGGTATATTGGTCTTGATCCCGACCACTGATCCCTTCTGCCCTTCCAGCCTCTCCTGTGCGTAGGGCGACAGGGAGATCACGGCCAAAACCATCATGCAGATACACTTTCTGATCATACTCTTTTGTTTTTAATCGTTCTTGTTAATCGTTGGATTTCTCTTGTTGTTCCGCCTTCTTGACCGCCGCCACCAGCTCCGGCTCGTGTGTGTGCAGGTATTGGCGGAGGCTCTCCGGGGGGATTCCCAGCTCGATGGCCACACGCATGACAGGGCGTGGGTTTGCCCTGAGGCTCTCGATGGCCGGGGCGTACTTGGCGGCGGTAGACTTGAGGTAACGCTTGCTGCCACTCAGGTCGAGCTTGCACTTATCGCAATCCGCGGCGGGTTTCCCTCCCCTGCGCTCAAGCATCAAGTCGCGGTGCCATTTGCGTAGGTAACTCCGGAATCCCTCGATAGGGACACCCGCACGGTCGGTGATCTCCCGTATCGTAAAACTTGTCTCCTTGTAAAGCCTCAGTGCCTCGGCATATTTCTCCCGGATCTCGGGGGAAGGCTCGGTAAGCTGGTCGTTCCCATTCATCCTGCCCCATTGCCGGCAACCAATCGCCGACTCCCTCCGTCGGTTCTTCCGATCCACCAGGTCTTTGTGATAAAAGCGCAGATATTGGCTGAGGCCGGCGAGAGACACTCCGCATTCCTCCGCGACCGTCGGCAGGTTCTGGTCGGTGGAGCGTAACATCTCCACCGCTTGGGCGTATATCTCCACACTCTCGGGTTTCGCGCCCCGTGCGAAGTTGTCTTTCAGTCCGAGATGCGTCCTCGCCTTCTCACGCCGCTCGATGATTTCCGGATAATGCAGTTTCAGCTGGTTGCCCAACGCCGTACCGTCCAGCCCGAACAGCCGTGCGATCTGCGATACGTTATATTGGATGTAGGAAAGATCGTCGCAGGCATCGATGGCCTGTTTGTATTTCTGGTAGGCGGCGGGAGTCTGGCCACTCTTTTTGCGTAATAGGATGCCGTTGGTAGCGTCGGCGTTCACCTCCAGCCCGTTCCTTCTCAGCATCAAGGAGCGATGGTGCCGCCTCAGATAAATCCGGAAAGCGGGCAGGCTAAGGCCGCATTGGAGCGCGATCTGCTTGCCGGTCATTTCCGTGCTGGCATACAAACGTACCGCCTCCGCGTATTTCATCGTGATAGCGTCAGGGGTAACCTGTGGATTCGTGTTTTCCTTTTCTTTCATATATATCTTTGCTAGAAGCGTTTGATACTTATTTATGAAATAAGGAGGAGCATGAAATATCCTTATTTATGAAATAAGGATATTCCCCCTCCGGATTGGGAAGAAACTTACTTACCCTTATACGGGACAGCCCTATCGGAACACCTTTTTTGCCTTTTAGGACGATCGACTTTAAGCTAAAAAAAGAGAGGAATCGTAACGAAATGTAATTAGAGGTTAAGAGGGGGGAGGTTTCGAGCCGCAACGTGTCTTTTTCCAGCGTCAAGAGAGGATGGATGTATAAATATTCTTAAATTTAGGCGATTAAAAGCCTAGAGGAGTCTTTTTAACTTAAAAACCCTTCTTTATTTTACCACTTATTGGAGATAAAACTTTATTTTTACCGCTCGAAATAAGGGACAGATGTTTTTTGAAACATTCGTATGCTCTGAGAACAAGCTTCTTGCCAAGCTGAAATCCTTATTTCATAAATAAGGATATTCCCCCTCATCCTCCTTTGATTAATAACTCTATCGCACCGGAAATCTTTTGTCTGGCTTTCGTCAGTTTGGATATATCCAGTTCGCTTAGGTAATAACGTGTCGTTTTCTCCGAGCTATGTCCTAACGCTTGGCTGATGATGGCTACCGGTACTTCATTTTCTAAGGCCGCCGATGCCCATGAATGGCGTGTGACATAAGATGTAAGCCGTATCGGGAAACCCTGCTCGATTCCGATCTCTTTCAATTCTTTGTTGTGCAAAGCTAGGCGGTACTTGTATTGCGCATGGGTGAGTCGCTCCACGTCTGGCAGGATGGGGAACAAGAAACGTCTCTTACCATCGGCCGGCCTGTATTTCCGAATCAACTGCCACATGCCATCGGATATCTCCATGCGTATCTGCGATCCGGTTTTTTTCCGTTTGTAGACCAGTTCGTTGCCACGGATATTCTTTTGAGTAAGGTATGCCATATCGACGAAGGGCATACCGCAAGCTAGGAAACTGAAAAGGCAAAGGTCGGTTGTAAGTTCCCGCTGCGGATCCTCTTTCTCCTCACGAGTCTCGGCCAACCGGTAAATGAGTGAGACAGCAACGGCCCTCTTGGTGGTGGGCGCACGTCTCAGCTTCATCCCTGCGAAAGGAGACTCCTCTGGGTGCAGCAACCCCTCGTGCAAGGCGGCGTTGTAGACGGCGCGGAGGGCACTGAGGTAGGAATTGATGGAATTGGCAGCCAGCCTTCGCTGCTGTAGGTAAGCGGTGAAGTCGGTCACCGTGGTTTTGCTGATCGCCCCCATACGCATCTCCTTATCCCCCGCGAACCGTAGGAAATGGCCAATGGCCACTTGATATAGCTCAGCGGTAGCCATCTTGTTTAACGCTCGTTTCTGTCGGATCCGTCCTTCCGCATATGTCTGCAACAGGGGAGAAACTTCTTTTCTCTTCTTTCTTTTCTGTATCATGTCTTGTTGTTAAATGGTGAATAACTTGCGAAAATAAAGCATAGTTTATATCTTTGCGACCGATTGTGGTGTAACTGTCGCCAGTTCCGGTGGCGGTTAGTAAAAGGGAATCCGGTGCGAGTCCGGAGCTGTACCCGTAGCTGTAAGTCCTTGTAGCCCCGGCGAATCTTGTTGCCACTGCCTATCGGATAGGTGGGAAGGTAGCCGACAGAGGGTGGACGAGCCAGAAAACCTGCCATGATTTTGTTATGCGACGTTTCGGGTGAAGACGTTGGTAAACCTAAGAATTATTATGCGAGATTTATATTTTATAAGATGTCTGTGCGTTTTTAGCGTATGGCTATTGTCTTTGGGTGCCGTTTCCGGTCAACAGATCGATACGACGGCCTATCACGAGCTTTCCGGGGTGGAAGTAGTGGAGAAGGCACGTCCATCAGTCACCCGTGAAGGTACGCCTTTGCAAATTATGGACCGGGCGGGAATCGATCGCTTGGGAGTGCAAGACCTATCCGAGGCCGTGAAACGCTTCTCTGGAGTTACGGTACAGGATTATGGGGGGATCGGAGGATTGAAAACGGTCTCGGTACGTAGCTTGGGAGCGAAGCATACCGCCGTCAGTTACGATGGGGTAACGATTACGGACGCGCAAAGCGGACAAGTCGATATCAGCCGTTTCTCGTTGGATAACGTGGAGATGGTTTCCTTGTCGATCGGGCAATCGGATGACATCTTCCAAACGGCAAGGGTGTATGCCTCGGCAGGAGCCTTGAATATACAAACCGGAAAGCCCACGTTTAAAGACAAATCGTTTCATACTTATCTTAAGGTAAAGGGAGGTTCCTTCGGGCTTTTTAATCCCGTGCTGCATTATGATCAAAAATTAGGAAAGCGTTGGAGCGCATCCTTACATGGTGATTTCGTGCGTGCGGATGGACAATATCCCTATACATTAATTAATGGGGAATTGGAAACGAGAGAGAAGCGTAGAAATAGCGATATCCATTCTTACCATTTGGAAGGTAATCTATTCGGCGATTTCGGAAGGGGAGGCGAACTTTCCTTTAAGGCGTACTATTTTGATTCGGAGCGGGGACTGCCCGGTTCTATCAATTTATATAACAAGAACACCTCGGAGCGATTATGGGATAATAACTTTTTCGTGCAATCGGGGTATAAGAATGTTCTTAATGAGAAATTTACGCTACGGGCCATGGCTAAGTATAATTATGCTTTTACTCGTTATTTAGATGTAAATGATAAATATGCCGCAGGCGAACAAGTCGACTTGAATACACAGAATGAGTATTATGGCTCTGTAGGTTTGCTGTATACTCCTATAAAGTATGTATCGGCGACGTTAACAACGGATTTAACTCGCTCTATGCTGGACAATAATTTTGTGAACGGCCCTAATCCAAAGCGAATGGCCTCTCAATCGGTACTAGCGGTGCAATATAAGAACAGTCGATTCACGGCTACCGGTAGTTTATTGGGAACATATATCACAGATAAAGTGGAGCAAGGGGAAAAACCGGATGATAAGAGGCGTTTATCCCCGGCTGTAAGTTTGTCTTGGCGACCATTCTCGGAAAGTACTTTGCGGATACGTGCCTCTTACAAAGATATATTCCGGGTTCCTACATTTACGGACTTGTATTACCTCCGTATGGGAAATACAAATTTGAAACCGGAAGAAACTTCCCAATATAATGTAGGGGTAACATGGAGTTCTTCCTGTGGGGATTGGCTGCGGCATTTCAGTATTTCGGCGGATGGATATTATAATACGGTGAAAGATAAGATCGTGGCTTTACCTACCATGTATGTTTGGAAGATGATGAATATGGGCGAAGTGGATATTAAAGGGGTAGATGTAAATTTATCTACACAATTCCGATTGCCCTTACGAATGAGCTTGCTTTTGGCTTCCACTTATTCTTTTCAATATGCGGTTGATGTGACAGATCCGGAAGCTAAGAATTATAAGGATCAGATTCCTTATACACCTCGTCATTCTGGCACGGTTTCCGTAACCTTGGAAAATCCATGGGTAAATGTCTCTTATATACTGACTGCGGTTGGTGATCGTTATGCATTGCCGCAAAATATAGATCGGAACAGGATTGATTCTTATATAGAACAGAGTATTTCTATAAATCGAGATTTTCGTTTTCGATATTTCGGTTTGCGTTTGCAAGGTGAATTGTTAAATCTTGCGAACGTGAATTATGATGTTATTCAGTATTATCCCATGCCGGGCCGTTCTTGGCGTTTAAGCATTTGTTTATCCTATTAGTAAACTATAAAAGTAAAGTAATGAAAAAGAAGAATTTAGTTTGTGTCTCTGCCTTGTGTGCATTGATGTCTTTCTCGTTTGTCAGCTGTGATGATGACAATGAGCCTTCACTGAACATACCAAATGTATCTGTAACTAATGTCAGTTTTACGGATGAGAATCCGGAAGCTTTAAAAGTTAGTGGAACCTTAAATTGGACAGCTCCGTCTTCTGTTGACAATGTAACAAAGTACGTGATTTATGGTTCCTCTGATGGAACCGCTAAAGATATGAAAATTGCGGAGGTAGAAGTTGGAACACATTCATATGCTATTACGGATGTCGTAAATATAGGCTATTTATTAGTTATAGCTGCGAATGCGGAAGGTGAGTCTTCTGTTTATGCTTCCGTAAGAGTTATTGATTTTGTGAAGGATAGTTCTTTCATGGCTTTATATTTCTTGAATTCGGGCAATATGGGAAATAACAACTCTTCTTTATATATGTACGACATAGAAAAGGATGAGGTTGTCCCCGATTATTTCTTGGCTCAAAATGGCAGGGGGCTGGGAGATACGGCACAGGATATGATCGTGTATGGCGATAAGATGTATATCGCGGTATATGGAGAGTCTACGATAGAAGTGACAGATCTGAAGGCAAAATCCATTAAGCAAGTCAAGACAGAGGGGCAGCCCCGTTATATGGTATCAGAGGGTGGAAAAGTCTATATTAGCTATTATAATGGATATGTCGCTCGTTTGGATACCGCATCCTTGGAGGTTGAGGCGAAAGTAAAGGTCGGACGGAATCCGGAACAATTGGCGGTATCTTCTAATAAATTGTTTGTCTCAAACTCCGGAGGTATGGATTACAGTACCGAGGTTGGGTATGATAAAACGGTATCAGTGGTTGATCTGTCTACTTTTACAGAGATAAAGAAGTTGGATGTAGTATTGAATCCCACACGGATACAGGCGGATGAGCAAGGAAATGTATATGTGGTTTCTATGGGTAACTATGCGGATATACCCAATACGGTACAAAAGGTAAATGCGGAGACTTACGAAGTCACTTTCCTGACGGATTGTCCGAATGCGACCGAGATGGCTTATGAGGATGGCAAGTTATATCTGTTTTATGCGCAATATGGAATGCCTAACCCTTCATTCTTGACTTTTGATACGGAAAAACAATCTGTAGGAGATAGTTTTATCACGGATGGTACATCGATTGAAAAGCCTTATTCAATCAGTGCCGTGGGTGGAAATGTCTATGTCGCAGAGTCTGATTATAAGAATAATGGCGATATCTATTGTTTCGGAGGTGACGGTAAATTGTTCAAGAAGTTTGAGGCCGGTTTAAATCCCATGAAAGTAGTCCTCGCTCAAAAAGATAATATCTAATGCGATTGCTGATTCTCTTAGGGTTCGCTTTCTGGATGGTGGCATGTACGCCATCCGGAAAGCAAACTTCTTCCAAGGAAGCTCTTTCCTCTGATAGTATTCAATATGCCCAAGGTTTCACGGTTCAGCGCTTTGATACCTATACAATGGTGGAAGTTCGTGATCCGTGGGATAGTACTCGTCTGCTTCAACGCTATTTATTGGTAGACCGGACAAAGTCGGTTCCCGGCGGATTACCCAAAGGGACGATCGTGAAGGTCCCGGTAAAAGATATTGTGGTTTATACTTCTGTCCATGCGGCTATTATTGATCAATTGCACGAGATCAATAAGGTTATAGGTGTTTGTGAGCCTCGTTATATGGATACTCCTGCCATACAAGAGGGTATACAGGCCGGAAGAATCGCTGATTTAGGTGAGGCTACCTCTCCGAATATAGAAAAAATGATAGAGATCGGCGCGGAACTAGTGATCGCTTCCCCGTTCCAGAACAGTAGTTATGGGCCTGTCGAGAAGATAGGGATACCCATTATCGAAGGAGCCGACTATATGGAGGCATTTCCTTTGGGGCGTACGGAGTGGATTCGCTTTTATGGTTTGCTATTCGGAAAGGAAGAGATGGCCGATTCTATATTTAAAGAAACAGAGCAAGCCTATTTGTCTCTAAAGGACTTAACCGCAAATATAGATAATCGTCCTACTGTTTTGTCGGAGAAAAAGTTCGGCTCTTCGTGGTATGTACCATCCGGAGATAGTTATATGGCTCATCTTATCGAGGACGCCGGAGCCGATTATATGTTTAAGGATTTACCGGGTGCCGGAAGTACCCCCTTAGCGTTTGAGACCGTGTTTGATAAAGCGATCCATGCGGATATTTGGCTTGTTAAATATAATCAGTCTTCTGAGATGACCTATAACGATTTACGCTCCGAATATACTCCTTACGAGAATTTCGACGCTTTTAAAAAAAAACGGATTTATACCTGTAATACAGGTGCAGTTCCTTATTACGAGGAATTCCCTATACATCCGGAATATCTATTGAAAGATTTAATCTGGATTTTCCATCCGGAGCTAGTATTCGGGTATTCTCCCCGTTATTTTAGAGAAATGCCCTGATTGTCTTAAAGGTTTCATATCTTTGTTGAAATGTCGTTTCTAGACAAATAAAGGTATTAGACTATGAAGATAAAAAAGGTATATGCTGATGCTTTAACTACATTAGCGAAGGGAACAGATGCCGGGATTTACAGGTTGAATCCCAAACGAGTTGAAATCGTGAGTTGTGAGCAAGATGTAAAACGTGTTCTTGCTGAATGTGAGAAGACTGGTAAATCTGTAACCTTTAAAGCTGGGGGGACCTCTTTATCCGGCCAGACTATTTCAGATTCTGTATTGATGGAAATCAGTCCTGACTATGGAAAGGTTAAGATTTCAGGAGATGGGAGTTTAGCTAAATTCCCCTGTGGTATAACTGGAGAAGAGGCGAACCGGTGGCTGAGGCCTTATGGCCGCAAACTGGGTCCTAACCCTGCCTCCATCAAATCCGCGCGTATAGGTGGGATCGTAGCGAATAACTCGAGTGGTTCTAGCTATGGTATTATCCATAACTCGTATAATACGATTCGGGATATGGAAATTATCTTCGCGGATGGAGCCTTTTTGGATACTTCTTCGTTAGCGAGTCGCAGGGATTTCATGCAAACGCATATAGGCTTATTGGAAAAGTTGATGAATTTCCGTTTGGAGATCTTGTTGAATCCGGACATGGAAGACCGGATTCTATCTAAATATGAGTTGAAGAATACCTGCGGTTATGGAATGAACTCTTTCTTGGATTATACTGATCCATACGATATACTCATGCATTTAATGGTTGGCTCGGAAGGAACCTTAGGGTTTATTTCTTCGGTTACTTTCGAGACAGTCCCGGATGAGTCTTTAAAAGCTTCCGCCTTGATTTATTTCCCCTCTTTGATGGAGGCGTGCAGAGCCATAGCCCCGTTACGCCAATGCAAAGTGTCCGCCGCCGAGTTGATGGATAGAAACGCCTTACATGCGGTAGAGGATGAACCGGGGATGCCGGAGATATTACATTCTTTACCCGAGGATGCGGTAGCGTTACTGATCGACACGTCTTCTAATTCGGAAGAAGAACTTCAAATCCAATTCCGGGATATAGAGGAGCGGCTAGCAGATATACAGACCTTATGTCCGGTATCATTTACGACCGATCCGAAGCTTTACGCTACTTATTGGCGGGTACGAAACGGTTTATTTACTTCCGCTGCGGGAAGACGGCCACGGGGGACGGTATCTATTATTGAAGATATTGCTTTCCGGGAAGAGGTTTTAGGAGAGGCTTTGGAACAAGTGCGTGGGGTCTTGTCGGATTATGGATACGGAAATGCGGTGATGTGGGGACATTTATTGGATGGAAACGTTCATTTCACGATTTTTCCGGATATAAACGCACAGGAAGGTATCGATCATTACGCTTCTTTTATGCGTAGCCTTGTAGATGTGGTACTTTACTACGACGGTAGCTTGAAAGCGGAGCATGGCACGGGACGAAATATGGCTCCATTTGTTAAAGATGAATGGGGTGAGGAGATTTATGAGTTGATGTGGAAGATCAAAAGGCTCTTTGACCCGGAAAATATATTAAATCCGGGTGTCCTTTTAAATCGGGACCCGGATGTGTTTATAAAGAACTTAAAGCAAATACCGTTGGCGAATGAGCTGATCGATAAATGCATCGAGTGTGGTTTTTGTGAGATACAATGTCCGTCAAGGCATGTGACATTGACACCCCGGCAACGTATCGTGATCTATAGGGAATTATCGGCTTTGGCGGAACAGGGGGAAACAAACTCTAAGCGATATAAAGAACTCAAGAAAGCCTTTAACTATAAAGGTAACGCTACCTGCGCTACCGATGGCCTATGTGCTACGGCATGTCCGGTTGGCATTAATACCGGTTTATTGATCAAAGAGTTACGGTGGAAAGAGAATGGTGCCTTGGCGAATGCTATCGCTTCGGGCATCGCCGGGAATATGGGAACCGTAACGGGTATGCTTCGTCCTTTGCTTAAGCTGCCCCATGTGCTTTCAAAGCTGGTGGGGTATAACGCATTCGAGAGATTTGCCTCTTTCTTGTTTAGGGCTTCCGCTCATAAATTCCCGCTTTGGACTCGGCATACACCTTCTGGCGCGTCAAAGTTCAAGGAACTGACGGGTGTAGAGAATGGGATGGAAATGGTTTATTTCCCGTCTTGTATTACCCGTACGATGGGAGCTTCAGCTGATTATGAAGATGTGGATTTTGTAAGTGTAACGGAACAAACAATCGCTTTATTGACAAGAGCGGACTTTACGATTCGTTATCCTGAGAATCTAAGTAAGCTTTGTTGCGGCATGGCTTTTAGCAGTAAAGGGTTCCGGAAGCAAGCGGCGCAGAAGGCGGAGGAATTGAATGAGGCTCTTTTGCGGGCGAGCGATAACGGCCGCTTGCCTATTTTGTGTGACATGAGCCCTTGCTTGCTGCATATGAGGGAAACCTTGGATAAACGTTTACGATTATATGAACCTGTGGAGTTTATCTATGACTTTATGGGTGATCGTCTGAACTTTACTAAGTTGCCGGTTACGGTAGCGGTACACTCTACTTGTAGTACAACGAAGATGGGAGTACAAGACAAGCTGGTGGAACTGGCGGGCTTATGCGCGAACCGGGTGGTCTCTCCCGCTCAAGTTACTTGTTGCGGTTGGGCGGGCGATCGTGGTTTCTTCTATCCGGAACTAAACGCTTCCGGTCTTCATTACTTGAAACCGAATTTGCATGGGGCGACGGAAGGATATAGCAATAGCCGTACGTGCGAGATCGGTTTGACGATGAATAGTGGGATATCCTATAAATCGATCGTCTATTTAGTGGAAAAGGCTACTCGTTAAAAATCAAAAACCCCGGTTTCGTACAACTGAAACCCGGGGCTTTGTAGTTTGGCATTCGAAATTATAGGGAGTTTTATTTCATAGATTTTTTTTATTCATATTATGCGTAACCGTTAAGCATTCCGTTGAAATACATCGGTTTTAAAATATATACCTTTAAGATCCAAGCAAGCCATTGCTCTTTTGATGTATCGATCATCGAGAATGGGAATGAAATGTCTGGTTTCTTTTCGTAGTCAAACTCACAAAGCAACACATGACCGTAATCCGTGACGATCGGGCAAGCGGCATAACCGTTGTATTTCTCGGTCGGCTCTTTGCCTTCCATGAGCGCGATCAGGTTCTTGGCGGCGATAGGTACTTGCTTACGGATAGCGGCAGATGTTTTACTGGTCGGGATACCGGCTACATCACCCAGAGAAACGATGTTCTGGTATTTCTTATGTACCAAGGTCTCTTTATCGACCATTACCCATGCGTCTGCGGCCAATTTACCTTCTGTCCAACCTAATCCGGCATCACGAACGAAATCAGGAGCGGACATAGGCGGGGTGAAGTGTAAGAAATCGTAATCCTCTACGAACGGCGTTACGATCTTTTCTTCGCCTTTTGTCTCTATCTTCTCAAAATGTACTTGCTTCGCGGATGTGTCTACACCTTTTACACGTACATTCAAGTTAATAGGTATGTTACGTTCATTATATATTTCTAGCAAGCGAGGTGTGAAATACGGGATATCGTATAGTTCCTTCGATGCGGTAAAATAATTCAATTGCAGCTTGTCGCGTGTCCCTTGTTTCCTTGCGTAATGTTCGGATAATAAACAGATCTTTTTGGGGGCGCCACCACATTTATGTTTTGTATAGGTATCGGTATAAATACCTTTGCCTCCTTTTTTAGCGAATTCTTGAAGAGCTTTCCATGTCTTTTGGGCTCCTTCGAAATCGTAAATAGAGTTTGCGTTTCCTTGTCCCAAGGTATCGTGGGTAATACCCTCTACTTTTTCCCAGTTACATTGTAATCCCGGGGTCAGTACTAAAAAGTCGTATGGAATCTTTCCGTTACTTTTGGTCGTTACTTGATTCCATACGGGATCAACCGCGGCGACCGAGTCCTTTATCCATTTTATACCGCTAGGCATACAATCCTCTTGCTTCTTCCAAACATCTTCCGGTTGGTACACACCTGAGGCGATCAGAGTGAATCCCGGTTGATAAAACTGACGATCGCTGGGGTCAATCAGGGTGATATCCGGTTCATCAAGCCAATGTTTTAATCGGGCAGCCATACTGATACCAGCGGCTCCTCCACCGATAATAACGATTTTACCTTTTGCGCTGCTTGAAAAAGCGTTTGCTTTTCCGGTATTAACTCCCGCGATCAGTCCTGTCGCCGCTAATAACTTAAAGAAATGTCGTCTGTCGACACCTTTCTTTTCTAGCGCATCTAATTGTTTCTCCAGTTCGTGTTTCATCATGTCGAAAGAATTTAAGATTTTATTCGCCGGCAAAGGAAACATAATAAATTACGGTAGCCATGAAAATGACTACTACACGACTTGCGCAAATGATTTTTTTATTGGATAAGACTACTACAAGACTTTCTCAAGCTCCTTTTGTATATATATACTATGCTGTTATATAGTATATTATATATCAAATAGATTAGAATTATATAAGACTCACTTTTTGCGAGATTCTAAAGTGATGCGATCCGGAAGCCAGAGATACGCTGGCACATCCTCCAATTCCAACACGATTCTTTCTTCGATCATTCCTTCCGTTTCCTCAAAGCTTCCAACGATGATCAAATCCTCCTTCCCATCCTCGTTAACAGCCTGCGGCTTAATATCGTACGATCAACCGCAATAAGATCTACCACATTTTTTTTATCTCTTCTAGATAAATTAAAGTAAGTCGTGGGAGTGGTTTATTGTGAATATGTAAATATTTAACACATAAATCTTTATCCATAATGAATAAAAAAGGAGCGAAAGAATCTTCTAGTTCCATAGGTAGCCCTAAATTCTTATTATGTAAGCTCAATAGTTTTTTCCCATAGCAATCGTTTCTTAATCGAGCAGGATAATCAGGCGATACGAAAACTATTTTTGTTTTTATTTCCTCGTCTGTAAAAACCTCGTTCATTATATCGACAACTGCATCGATACAAGGAGGACATGTTTTCTCTGAAAAACAAAAGAATAATTTTTTATCATTACATAAATTACTTAAGAAGAAAGAATCTAGAGAGTCTGTTCCCCAATAGGCTATTTGATCAAGGCATTCATAGTGTTCATTTTTTAGTTCTTCTCTTTTAAGGATACCCAGACTTTCTTTCTCGTATTCAAAATTGTCAACATACACATCCTTCGGGGATTTTCTAAAATGATTCACGCATTGCATACAAATTATGCCTGCCAGTATCCCCAAAAGGAAAATATAAATTGTATTCTCGTTAACCTTCATTTTTGAAAACATATTTTACTAAGACAGGATTCTCTTGTTCCGAATGTGATTGAATAATTCTTTGCTGATCCTCATTTCTTAACTTCTCGGGAAATAGATCATTTAATGGAAGCCCTCCTTCCGGAGTACAGAGGATGAAGTCTTCTCCGAAGTAGATCGGGTAAAGTTGCAAGCCCTCCTTGGTTCGCTCGAATTGAAGCAAGTCATGGTTTTTCCTGTTATAAAACAGTTGGATGTACTTGTTTTGGCGGACTACCATGGCGTATCGATATCTGCTGTTTTGTCCCTGAGAGTCTATTATATAATTTACGCTCTTAGAGGAATAGACATCCTTTGCGTATTGAATTATTTCTTGCTTGCTCATATTGGGATGGAATTCTAATTTTTCGATGTCATTATTTAAATCACCAAAATCCCAACGATAAAGCTCTGTAAAGGTCGCTCCCGATAGTGAATAAATCGTATTAGTCAAAGACCTTCGAAAAGCCTGTGGAAATGGAAATACACCCCTACAAAATACATCTTTTATGTCTTCAGGAAAATATTCATCGAGTATCTCGTTTCTTGATAGGGAATAAAACTTCAAGCGATGGTCGTAATCGTATGTGAAGAAAGCTATCGTATCCTTGTTTTGGAACTGTAGGCTGTTGTAGGCCCCCGCTATTTCAGGAAGTTTCTTTTTCTCGATGAACTTGCCCCCTAGATCATAGAAAAAGAGAGCGTTGCTGACGGCGCAAAGTACTACAAGGTTCCTGCGGGTCGTATCGATCGCGAAATCTGTTAAGTTTAAATACTCACCCGGGCCGTTTCCTTTCTCGTTAAGCGCGAATTGGAAATGTCCCTCCCTATCGAAAACAAAGATTTGGGATCTCGAATAATCGTGAATATAATATCGATCCTTAAAAAACTTGATTTGGGTTATATTACGGATCAGCGATTCTGGCGTTGTCTCTAACGGAATGAGTTGGATCTCAGAAAATAGATCTTTAGTGGAGATCTCGTCTCGCTCGTCCAAATTCACGGTGATGATATCTGATTCCATATTTTTCTTATCTTTCCATCCCGTACAAGAAAGAAAGAAAAATATGGATATCATCGAAAAATAATAGATGATACTTTTCATGCTTTTTAATCTGGATAACAATGATGTTCTTGCATTCCTGAGAAATAACAATGCACATAATAAATACCACTTATCCAATCTACATTCCAGCAAGTCCCCTCATATCTGCCGCAGCTTATGACTGGGCCTTGGTCGCCATCCGGGCAAGCATGATCATCACTGTCACCTTCTGCTAAAACATCTACGTTTATAGCGAAAAAGATCAAACTGATTAACGCCGTGAATTTAAAAAATCTCTTTCCCATACATCATTAAATTTAAGTGAAACAAAAGTTTGAATACAAATATATATATATATATATATATATTGATAGTGTAATGATTTCCATGTGAAAATTTCCCGGAATAAATTATTCATGTTAGATGTTGAGTTTGTCGAGAGATCATTTTCGGGAAGAATTTTTTACTTCAATACGATCTTGTAGCTTTCTTCCCCTCCGGTAGCCATGTGCAATTTGAGGACGTATAACCAACCCGTCGGGCGTTCTGGTGAGATTCTCGGAAAATATTTTTAGTAGTTCATCAGGAAATCGACAAGATTCGTATCCCCATCAAGGGCTAATCGCTTTCTTAAGCGGTATCTTCTTAACTCGATAGCCCGTACGGATACATTCATTAACGACGCGATTTCCTTCGTGGAAAGGTTCATGCGGAGTAAGCAACAAATGCGCAAATCGCCTGCCGTTATATCTGCGTATTGCTGGCGTAAACGATCCATGAAATTCTGGTGGGCGCTATTAAAATAGGTCTCGAACTGCACCCAATCCGCTTGATCGTTCAAGGTAGATTCGATCAAGGAACGTAAACGGGTATATAACTTATTGGGATATCGGTCACCCAATGTCTCTTTCTGCTTATCCAGTTCTTCCAACAAAGCTTGGATTGCCTCGTTTCTTTTTACCAAAGCTGTTGTCTGGAGAGTAAGCTCATTGTTTTTGTTTTGCAACTCCGTTTCCAGCATCTCGCTTTTCATTTGTTGAAGCCTTTGCAGTTCGGCTTGTCGCTCTGCCTCCAGCTTTTCTTGTTCTTTTTTCCGCAAATTCCTTAAATGGTACCGAAGCCCTTCTTGAATGGCGAACCATATCAAAGCGACGTAGATCAAATAGGCCCATACGGTATTATACCAAGGAGGGCGCACCGTGATTTGCATCGTGATCTCGGGAAACGGACCCCGGGTTACATATTTACGTACCCTTAGCTCATAAGTTCCTTCCGGAAGTTGTAAGAAGGTAATTTTGCCGTCTTTCTGCCAAGAAGACCAATCGGCGGATACCCCTTCCAGCTTATAACTGATTTGGTGATTAGGGGTGAATACCGTTGTCCCGATGTATAGCGAGAGTTCTTGGAAGTTATGGGGCAGGTCGATTCTTTGCGTGTCCGGATATAAATAATGTGTACCTTCTTGATCTTGATACTCGATGCGCATAAACCGTGGCATCGTCAATCCTCCTAGGCTTCCCTCTATTAATTGACGAGTGTTGATTAATAGGGTTCCTTGCATGGCAGATACCAAATCAAGAGAATCATTCAAGGGGATGATCCGTTTGCCATTGGTTACCAGATTCAGATCGTAATTATCGAATAGGATCCGGCATTTTAAAGTTCCTGTACCGTTTTTCCGATGGAAGAGTCCGGCCTCATTCTGGATCGTGAGCCAATACAAATTGTCTGGAACCGGGTAAATACTTTCTGCGTTGGCGAATACGCCCAATACATCTTTATTCTTAAATAAAGTGCTTACCGATAAATGATTGTCTGCCGTATCCGGATGGATATATGAACGTCCGATCTCATCGGATATCGGGGTAAACTTATCACCAAACATCAGGCTCCGGCTGAAGTAGCCGAGATTTGTCCGGATATAGAGGCGGTTATCCTCTTTTACAGCGTCTTCCAACTTTCCGATCTGGCTTCTTTTACCTAACATGGCGATGGGAGGATTGATATCTATTTGGGAGATACCATTATCCAAGGCGACCCAGATTAAGTTATTATCCTGTACGCAGATGGAACGTACGATATTATCTTGTAACTGATTATTGATGTTGAGATGTTGAAAGATCTCCCCTTCGTCGTTGGTGATATAAATACCGGACGTAGATGTTCCCGTAAAATTGAGACCTCCGGCGCTAGCGAAAGAAGTAGGGTGCTTTTCCTCGATTTCTTTCGGGATCGTGTAATTAGTTTCGGGATCATCGAAATTTATATATGACGGGAGCGTATCGATCGGATGGTATTCCAGATTCCCGAGTTTGTCGTATAGCCAATAGCCTAACGATGATTTGCCTTGGGTATAGATAGAATCGTTCTGGAAAGATACTTTATAAATAGGGGCTTTATCCGGTAATGGATATGTGTTCCATGTATTCCCGTCAAAAGTAACCAGACCGGAATTATTAGCTACATATAAGATGCCATGATAGGAAACCGCTAAATCCCAATTTTGGCAACTAGCCTTGTAATCGTCTACGGAATAATTTTGTACGAGGATAGAGGGAGCGACCACAGACGCACGCAAGGCGAAAACCGCCAGTATAGATAATAATATGATAAAAGGTAGCCGTCTGTACATGGTCTTTAAACTATAGAGACAAGGCATAAAGCCTTGTCTCTTTCTATTACACGCATGCAAATATAATCAAATTTTGATTATTTGTACTCCTGCCAGCTCTTAATCTGAATATCTTCTACGTTCATATTGCAGAAAGCGTCGATAAAGGCGCTGGCCAGACGGGCGTTCGTGATCAATGGAATGTTATGATCGATCGCCGCACGGCGGATCTTATAGCCATTGGTCAACTCACGTTTGCTATGATCTTTCGGGATATTTACTACCAATTCGAAAGCGTGATTGCTGAACATATCCATGATGTTCAAATCACCTTCCTCATCCGGCCAGCAAACGGCGGTTGCCTTGATTCCGTTATCGTTCAGGAACTTGGCGGTTCCGTGCGTACCATAGATCGTGTAACCCTTGGCATCCAGCATGCGACAAGGCTCCAATAAATCGACCTTGCTCTTAGCTGCGCCGGAAGAAACTAAAATGTTCTTCTTAGGAATACTGTTGCCTACGGCGATCATGGCGGAAAGCAAAGCCTCGTTGAAATCGTCGCCGATACAACCTACCTCGCCGGTGGAGCTCATGTCCACACCTAATACAGGGTCTGCCTTGTGCAAACGGGCGAATGAGAACTGGGAAGCCTTGATTCCGATCCAGTCGATATCGAACGCGCTCTTATCCGGTTTCGTATACGGAGCGTCCAGCATGATGCGGGTAGCCGTCTCGATAAAGTTGCGTTTCAATACCTTAGATACAAACGGGAAACTACGTGAGGCACGTAAGTTACATTCGATTACTTTCACGAAGTTATTCTTCGCCAAGAACTGGATATTGAACGGACCGCTGATATTTAACTCCTTCGCGATCATCTTGCTTACTTTCTTGATGCGGCGGGCTGTCTCGAAGTAAATCTTCTGAGCCGGGAACACCAAGGTAGCGTCACCGGAGTGAACACCGGCGAACTCGATATGCTCGGAGATCGCGTACTCAACCACCTCGCCATTCATAGCGACAGCGTCGAACTCGATCTCTTTCGTTCCTTGCATGAACTCGGATACGACCACCGGATATTCCTTGGAAACCTTAGCGGCCAAATCCAAGAACTCGATCATCTGCTCTTTCGTATGGCAAACGTTCATCGCCGCTCCGGACAATACGTAAGACGGACGGATCAAGATCGGGAAACCTACTTTCTCGATAAACGCATCGATCTCTTCCATGCTGGTAAGCTCTGCCCAACGAGGTTGGTCGATACCTAGCGAATCCAACATTGCGGAGAATTTATGACGGTTCTCGGCACGGTCGATCGATAGCGGGGAAGTACCCAATACCGGAACATTCTGGCGGTACAGTTTCATCGCCAAGTTGTTCGGGATCTGTCCACCTACGGAGACGATCACGCCCTTCGGCAATTCCAGATCGATCACGTCTAGCACGCGCTCGAATGAAAGCTCGTCGAAGTAAAGACGGTCGCACATATCGTAGTCGGTAGATACGGTCTCCGGGTTATAGTTAATCATGATCGATTTATAACCTAGCTTACGAGCGGTCTGGGCGGCATTCACCGAACACCAGTCGAACTCAACGGACGAGCCGATACGGTAAGCTCCGGACCCCAAGATAATCACGCTCTTCTCATTCGGGTAGTAGGTAATGTCGTGCGGCGTACCGTCGTAAGTCATATATAGATAGTTGGTCAATTCCGGATGTTCGGAAGCGATCGTGTTGATACGTTTCACGGTAGGGAGAATGCCCATTTTCTTACGCAAGTTGCGTACGCGGATATTCTCTTTCTCCATATTGCCTTCCGGGCTCTCTACGTAACGAGCGATCTGGAAGTCCGAGAAACCAAGGCGTTTCGCCTCTTTCAATACATCCTCCGGAAGATCCTCGATCTTGTTGTAACCTTTCAATACGTTGGCGTAATCCACGATATTCTTCAAGCCCTCCAAGAACCAGCGTGTGATCTTTGACAACTCATGGATCTTGTCTACGCTATATCCCTGTTCCAAGGCTTGTGCCACGGCGAAGATACGCAAGTCGGTAGGGTTCGCCAACTCCTCGTCCAAGTTATCGAAATGGATATCGTTGTTACCTACGAAACCATGCATTCCTTGTCCGATCATACGAAGCCCCTTCTGCATGATTTCCTCGAAGCTCTTACCGATCGACATGATCTCGCCGACGGATTTCATGCTGGAACCGATCTGGCGGCTGACACCCACGAACTTCGTCAAGTCCCAACGCGGGATCTTCACGATCATATAATCTACCTCCGGCGCTTTGTACGCGGAGTTCGGAGTACCCATCTCGCCGATCTCGTCCAATCCGTAGCCCAACGCCAACTTAGCGGCAACGAAAGCCAATGGATAACCGCTGGCCTTGGATGCCAAGGCGGAAGAACGGCTCAAGCGAGCGTTCACCTCGATCACGCGGTAATCGCAAGTCTCGGAGTTGAAAGCGTATTGGATATTACATTCACCCACGATACCTAAGTGGCGGATCGTCTTGGTAGAAAGTTCTTTCAATAAATCTAATTCTTTCTCGGTCAAGGAGCAAGTCGGAGCTACTACGATACTCTCGCCGGTGTGTACGCCTAGCGGGTCTACGTTCTCCATGCTCACTACCGTGAAGCAATGGTCGTTCTTGTCGCGGATCACCTCGAACTCGATCTCTTTCCAACCCTTCAAAGATTCCTCGACCAAGATCTGGGATGAGTAAGCGAAAGCGCTTTCCGCCAAGGTGCGAAGCTCGGCCTCGTCCTTGCAGATACCACTGCCCATACCACCTAATGCGTAAGCGGAACGGATCATTACGGGGAAACCGATCTTATAAGCGGCAGCCACGGCGTCGTCCATGCTTTCTACGGCTTGGCTGATCGGGGTCTTCACTTCTATCTCGTTCAGTTTCTTAACAAATAGGTCACGGTCCTCGGTGTACATGATAGCCTCAACGGATGTACCCAATACTTTCACGCCATATTTAGCCAACGTGCCGCTGGTGTAAAGTTGAGTACCGCAGTTCAAAGCGGTCTGCCCGCCAAACGCCAATAGGATTCCGTCCGGTTGTTCTTTTTTGATAACTTCCTCCACGAAGTAAGGAGTGATAGGCAAGAAATATACCTTATCGGCTACTCCCTCGGATGTTTGGATAGTTGCGATATTCGGATTTAGCAATACGGTACTGATCCCTTCTTCTTTCAGAGCCTTTAACGCTTGCGAACCAGAGTAGTCAAACTCCCCGGCCTGTCCGATCTTCAGGGCACCCGAGCCCAGAACAATCACCTTTTTGATATCACTTTTCGACATAGTAATTTGGGTTGTTTTGTTTATTATAATGATTTTAGAATATTATACCTTTATATTATATCACCGGACCGATGGACACAAAAAAAATGCGTTAGTAAAAGTAACCAACGCATCTTATATAACCAAATTATAATCCCGTAAAATAGAGAAAAGAGCCTCAACCTCCGACATATAACCGGAATAGAACTTCGGATTATCCTTATGTGTCTTGTTTGTCATCTGCTCTCTCTTCAAAATTTCGGCAAAGATAGGGCTTTTGTTTGAAAGAACAAGTTATTTTCTTAAATTTGTAGTATTGTATCAGAAAAAAGAAAGCTTATGGCACGAATAACGATTCCTTATGCGGTAGCGGATTTTGTAGAGATGCGGGAACGCAATTTCTACTATGTGGACAAGACCGATTTCATTCCGGGCTTGGAAGACTATAAGGCTCCAGTCTTCTTGCGTCCCCGTCGTTTCGGGAAAAGCCTGTTTATCTCTACCTTGGCTTGTTACTACGACCGTACCAAGGCCGACCGGTTCGAGGAACTGTTCGGCGGGACTTGGATCGGGGAGTACCCGACGGAGGAGCATAATCGTTATATGATCGTGCGCTATGATTTCTCAGCCATGGTTATGGCTGATGATATGGAGGGGCTGGAGCGTAACTTCAATCGCTTGAACTGTTCTCCGGTGGAAATTATGGTGACGCATAACCGTGACGTGTTCAAGGATTTTCAATTCTCTAGCCGTGATGATGCTTCCCAGATGCTTGAGGAGGTCTTGGGATACGTTCGCGAGCACGGCCTCCCTAAGGTTTATATATTGGTCGATGAGTACGATAATTTCACGAATCAACTGCTGACGGCCTATAAAGATCCGCTGTACGAGCAAGTGACCACGAGGGACAGTTTCTTGCGTACCTTTTTCAAAGTCATAAAGAAAGGTATCGGCGAGGGGAGTGTGCGTACTTGCTTTTGTGCGGGAGTTCTTCCCGTCACGATGGATGATTTGACCAGCGGGTATAATATAGCGGAGATCTTGACCTTGCATCCGAGGTTTCTGGATATGCTTGGTTTTACGTATGAGGAAGCGAGCGCTTATCTGGGATACGTGTTGAAGAAGTATGGCACGGGGCAGGACTCTTTTGAGGAACTTTGGCAACTGATCGTGAACAACTATGACGGCTATCGCTTCCGTCCCGGTGCGGAGCCTTTATTCAATTCCACGATCTTGACCTATTTCTTTAAGAACTTCGCCACGATGGATGGTATGATCCCGAGTGAGCTGGTGGATGAGAACCTGCGTACGGATATCGGTTGGATTCGTCGCTTGACCCTCTCGCAAGAGAACTCCAAGGAGATGCTGGATGCGTTGGTGATTGATGACGAGTTATCCTATAACGTTTCCGACCTGTCGAGCAAGTTCAACAAGAGGAAATTCTTCGACAAGAACTTCTATCCGGTCAGCCTCTTTTATCTGGGTATGACCACGCTGCGGAATAATTACCGCATGGTGCTACCCAACCTTACGATGCGCAGCATCTACATGGACTATTACAACGAGATGAATCATATAGAGGGAAACGCCCAACGCTATGTGCCTACTTACGAGCGTTTCACGGAAGAGCGTCGTTTCGAGCCGCTGGTACAAAACTACTTCGAGCAATACCTCGGGCAGTTCCCGGCGCAGGTGTTCGACAAGATCAACGAGAATTTCATCCGTTGCTCCTTCTTCGAGCTTTGTTCCCGTTACCTGAGCAGCTACTATACGTTCGCCATCGAGCAGAACAATTCGGCGGGCCGTTCGGATTTCGAGATGACCGGTATCCCCGGTACGGACTATTACAAGGATGACCGGTTGGTGGAATTCAAGTATTTCAAGGCGAAGGAGGCGGAGCGCATGCTGGCGCTCAGCGATCCCCGTCCCGAGGACGTGGCGCAAGTACTCGCCTACGCCAAGGATACCAAGGAGAAGTTCCCGTACTACCATGTCCGTTCCTACATTGTATATATCTGTGCCAACAAAGGATGGAAATGCTGGGAGGTGACTCCGTGATATCAATCCAATTGCTTTATTAATAGTACTTTGTGGTGCCAATGATGTGCCATGCTATTGGCACGTTCGTAACATGGGTAGTGGCACAAGCCTCTCTTCCTTGGTTTACCAGTCGTACTCCTAGAAATAAGCGTCGAAACCTTTTGGCTCTTTTACCCCACAGCGTTTGAGCGCATTCAATACGACCTGTTGCTCGGAGGGTGAGAGCGGCCTTTCTCCCTTGCGGACACGGTAGTAAGTACGCCGGCTGAAGTGCCTCATGAGTCCCGGGATAACGGAGAGCATCTGTTTGTGCGGCAAGCTCTCCAATAGGCTTACGAATCCCGCGGCATAGCGTACTTTCTTGTTCGGACGGTAATAAGGGCAAGTTCCCTTCAATGAGGCGAGGTGTCTCGGGCTGATGATCTGCCAATAGGCCGTCTCGTCGGGCTTTATTAAGTATTCTTGTTAAAGGTGATTGTTTGTTTCGGCGTTCTGGAATAGGGGTGTTTACGCGTGCGGTCTACCTCATGAATTTACGAGGTAGGCCGCATAAAAATAGCTATTATCAAGTACTTATTTAACCGTAACATTCCATCCGGAAAGAATACCTCCGTAGAAGTAAAAGTCTACGCAGAATGTTTTTCCTGTGTTTAGCTCTTTGACCTCGTAGTATTTCGTGGCACCTTTTTCGTTCACCAATTTATAATCGGCGATATTCGGAATAGGCACGTTGGCGAGCTCCTTGATCTTTGCGTTTATCATGTTCAAGATATCCATGTTCTCGAAAGGATTCGTTACTTTGGTACTCTTGGATAAAGCCGGATTCACCCCATTGTTCTCGGCACGAACCGCACGAACACTATCCGCATAAGCCTTGAACATCGCACGGCTTTCCGGAGTGCGTAAAGCGGATACGGTAAAGATAGAGATTCCTTCCGCCCCATGATTTAGCGCGGCGTCCATGCTGGCTTGCATATCGTCTGAAACCATTAAGCCGCAGTAAAGCGTTGTTTTCGGGTTCTTATCCCGAACATCCTCTATCATACAGTCTGAGATAAAACTAATATCTTCCGTGTAGAAGTTATGGTATACCATGGGGAAGACAATGTCCAGATTCCATTTACCCCAGTCTTGACGAACCATTTTGGACGCCATCTTGGGGGTTGGGAAAGGAGAGGCTGCCATTTTCTTTCCATAGGAGTGAACCACGTCGGCGATCATATTGGCTACCTCGGTAATCTGGTCACAACGGAATTGAAGCCATTTCTCGTCTTGCGAGGGATCTTCTTGTTCCCTTGGATCATATCCGTAAGCGGCCTTGAACTTCTCGATCATAGCCGGGTGATAGCCAAAATCCCATTGCGGATATTCTTGATCTTGCACGATACCGTATTTCGGCCAAAGGGTAGTCGGCAGGATAACGTCCACGAAACGGTTGTAATCGATAGCGATACCGTTCAAACCCTCTACCTCGCAGTAAGCCTCTATTTTCTTCTTGATAAACTCCCGTACCTCGGGTAAGGCAGGGCACATAAATTTGTAGTAATCCACGTAAGCGGTCGTATCGGCCAAGCTTTGTCCGTTACGGTTTACGCTGAACCATTCGGGATGTTCTTTTAAGATAGCGTCTCGGTCATGTTCCAGATTCATCGTCCATAACCAAGCGTAGACCTCTATCCCATGTTTTTGGGCGATGGGAATAGCGGCCCGATAATCATCCGGAGTAGGGGCGTTTAGCATGACACCGTCTATCCCCGCCTCATTCATGATCGTGCAGATGGAGTCGAAATTCATTCCGGGCTGGTAATCCAACCAAGTCCAGAACATCGGATAAGCATCTTTCGTATCATTTTTCGGGGAACTGCAAGCACCTACGCAGCAAGCTACCAGAAGCAATACTAAATAATTTATGTGTCTCATAAGTTTAATGAATTTGATTAACGATTTATCCGTTAAAGATACGTATTCCTGTTTAATGCCGTTCTTTTTTCAGCGTAAATATCGGTAAATAAAAGAAGATGCCTAGGATAGACATGATAAGGCCGCCTATCGTTCCGGCGGCGAGCGGGAACCAAAAGGCTTCTTTATCGGTGCCTAGCATGAACGGGATAAATCCGAGTATGGTCGATATAACGGTTAGGAAAATCGGCGTGATCTTGGCGTTCCATGCCTTTAGATAAGCACGGATTGGGGAAATAGCGGGTATCCGTTCCCGAATTTGGTTATATTCGTTTAAGATATAGATACTGGCGTTTACCGTGATACCGCATAATAAAACGAAGGAGGCGAATCCACCTTGGTCGAAGTTCAGTTTGAACCAATAGAAGGTCAGGAATACCCCGATATAAGAGATCGGTATGACAAAAATGACCGCCAGCGGTTGTTTCAAGGAATTAAACAAGATACTGGTCGTAAAGAAAATAATAACGATGATCAAGAATAATAACGCATATTGTTTATTATCTTTCTGATCCCATGACCAATAGTTCTTTTCCGCTTTAGCCGTATACCCCATAGGCAGGATCTTGTTAAACTCTCTAAGTTCCCTTTTCTGTATCTTCTCGCCTTGTGAGGAAGCTCCGATATATTCATATTGCAGGCAGAGCCTGTATTGCTGGTTTACTTTCGCTATCTGTTGAGGGGTCTGGCTTTTCTCGACGATAGCGAGTTCGGACAACTTATAGGATTTATCACGGATGGTTTGAGGTACATATTGCATACTCCAGATATCGAACTCCTTTGATTGGCGGGAAGAAAGTTTTAGCTTTTCCGTCTCGTTATCAACGACGATGGTACCTGCGTAGATATCTTTACCGAAAACAGGCCGGATAGACGCGAATAAATCGATAGGCAATATATCCGCTTGCGCCATACGGGATTTATTCAAGTTGAAGTAGAATTCCTGATAATCATCCTTCCACCAAGAAAACTCGGAATTGATCAATACTTCCTTGATACGGCGATACGTAAGCAATTTCTCCCGTAGTTTCTCCGCCCATTCGTATAGCTCGTCATAATTATATCCGTACATCTCGATCCGGAAAGAACCTGCGTTCTCACGGACATCATTGCTGAAACCTTGGTCCATAAGTCCCCATACGCCCCAACTTCCACCACCTAATTCCAACGCTTTGCTAATCACCCTGCTTTTCAAGGTGTAGGGGAAACCACTTCGCTCGTTCTCACGGGTGAAATAGACGTTGATACTGGCTTGACGTGCGTTATAGATACTGGTCTGGAACTGCCGTATTTCCTTATAGGTACTCAAGTAAGCCTCCATTCGGTTGATCAAGTGGTTCATTTGATCAAGGGTCGTACCGTTCGGCATGGAAGCGCTGATACTTAATACCGTTTCTTCATTCCGGGTAAAATAACTTCCCTCGTATACCTTATGGACAAATAGGCGCAAGGTTCCTCCCAAACTCTTATCGACGATAGGTTTTATGGTTTCCTTCCAAATATCTTTCGCCGCGAATTCATTGTAGCGAGCGATCCACAAAGAGTCCCTTGCGGATAGATCCTTCTCTTCCGGCTCGATCTTCTCCGGCAATAAAAATATCGGTAGTCCGAAAGCCAGTACTAGAATAAGGCAAGCCAGCTTTTTCCAATTGCAAAGGAAACGGATCTGCGCCCGGTAATAATGAGAGAAATAGACTGGGAAACGGTGTATGAACGACCGTATCGGACGGACCACCGGATGTTGTTTCCAATGACTCCGAGCTTTTGGGGAAGAAGAAGCGGCTTCCTTCGGGTGCAAATTCATCTTATCGATCAATGCCGGAACCAAGAATAACGCGATGAACAAAGATACGGCCAGATTGATGATCACGACAGCGGCGAAATCTTGTAAATTCAACCGTATCTTCTCATCCAAGAAGAAGATAATCACGAGGGCACCCATAGTCGTCAAAGTTGCCGCCAGAATAGACAAGAAAGCTTTCCGGTCATGATGGTGCCGGATGTGATCAGTCATCACGATCGTATTATCGATCACCAAGCTGAGAGAGATAGTGATACCCGCCAGCGAGTACAATTGCATCTCCAACCCTAATAAATAATAAAGGATAACGGCTATACACAGGTTGATACTTAAACTGATGATGATCAAGAACAGATAACGTACATTCCGGGTAATCAGCAGAACGAAGAGCAAGAGGATCAAGATGGTCAAGCCTGTACGGACGTAGATTTTATCCAATTCTTCTTGGATAAATTCGGTAGCGTCGTAACTGGTATGGATCTCGTAACCGGGAGGAAGCAAGGTGCGGATATGTTCCATTTCTTCCTTCACTTTCTTGGCTAATTGCAACTGGTTGGCAGTCTCTTCCGCACGGATAGACAGGTAAATAGAGTTTAAACCATTGATCCGGTAGTAACTTTGTGGGGCCTCTTCTTGCCGGGTTACCTTTATCAATTGATCCAGCCGGATTAAGCTACCATCTTTGTTTGCGACGGTGATATGCGATGGTTCGAACCCATTCGTGATCTTTTCCGGCATTAACGCCAGACGAATCCATTCCTTGCCGGTATCTCCTTGTCCCATATTAGCGGTTCCAAGGAACTCTTTTTTGTAATATTGGCTGATCGCCGATTGGATATCCTCTATCGTGATCCCCAGATCCCGTAGCTGGCGGCTATCGTATTCCAAGCGCCATTCCATAGGGGTCGCTCCGCTTACATCGATACGATAAATACCTTGCACGCTGCTAAGCCGGGGCTTTATCTGATCCTCGGCGAATCGCTGGATGAATATCGGGGTAGCGGAAGCGTTCAAGGTATAACTCATGAACGGGCGTGATTCCTTGTCGTCCGGACGGCTCATCTCTAAAATCGGATAACTTAATTCTTCCGGAAGGTCCGGCCACGTCTGCCTTACAATGGTTGATGCCTCAAAACGTGCGGCATCTATATTCGTATGTTTATCTAGTTCTAAGGTAATCCTTCCCCATCCGTTTCCCGAGGTCGAGGAGATCTCTTTAATTCCTTTGATACGGGCAAGCATCGCCTCCAACCGGGAGGTTACCTCCATCTCAATAACCCTCGCTGAGTTGGAGGGCATATTATAGCTGATACTTAATTTCGGCAGCGTACGGGAGGGAGATAGCTTGATCGGCAATAAAGGCACGAAAGCGATCCCCGCCAATGCGATACAAAGGAAGGTGACGATGATCGTAAAGGATGATATGTTCGGCTTAGAACCCATGCTCGTAATCAAATTCGTTGGCTAATGAGATGCCTGTCTCGAAATCATGTAAGGTGAGCTTACGTATTTTGTAATAGCTCAACCAATAATTTTGCAAGGCCGTGATATAATTACGTTGCGCTTCCTGCTGTCGGTTCAAGGAGAGCGTAAGGCTATTGATATCCGCTTTGCCGATCATGAAACGTTGCTTGGTCTCGTTATAGGCCATGATCGCGATGTCCAAAGCCTCTTCGGCACTGGCGATCAGGTTTTGCTGTACATTGAAATCGCCGACAGTCATGATTACGTCTTCCTCCAGAGTGACTTCCGTCTGCCGTGCGGATATTTGCGTAACATTTAGATTGCTTTTGGCTATATTGTATTTACCCTTCCGTACTCCCCAGTCTATAAGGGGAATAGAGATAGATATCGATACCAAGTCCTGCTGCAGCGGATTCTTGTAAACTTCCTTAAACTGGGTCGCTACTTGATTGAAACCGATACTGGCATTTAAGGATGCGTTGAATAAGGTTTCCTTCTTGGTCTTATCTACTTGTTGCTCGGCCTCTAGTACCTCTTGCCGCACTTCCAGAAACTTGGGGTTATTTTCCCGGGCTAACGTCAATGCTTGATCCACCGGAATATCCATATCATGGGGGCGTGACGGCAACCGAAGCCGTATCTCCGTATTCTTATCGAAATTCAGATACGAGGCCAGACTGAACATGGCTCGTTTCAAGGCTATATCGGCGTTTTGTAACGTGTTGCGGGCATTGATCGCATCCAGCTTGAGTGTCAGTAAATCCGCTTGGCTGATAGCCGCGATCTTATGCCGCTCTTGGCCGGTACGGTATAACGTATCGGTTGTCGCTACATTTTCTTTAGCCATATCATATTCTACTTGAGCCATGGCTAAAGAGAAAAAGTAGGTGGTGGCTTGCTCGCTGACGGTCTCGATATTATAAAGCAACTCTTTCTTTACTTTCTCATATTTTAGAGGCTCTATCTTCTTCTCCCACCGGAAAGGATTGTATCCCAATAAATCTTGGCTGTATCCGATACGGATTGGAACGGAGGTGAACTGATTATAAGTATTCGAGCCGAAATAGCGCATATACCCCAGATCCGTGTCCACGAAGAAACTACCACCCAGCATATCGAAGTTCTGCTTGATCTTTAAGTTTCCTCCCGCATAAAAGGACTGTTGCTTACGGTATTCGTCGATGTCTTTTTCTGAATCGTATCGTTTCGTGATATCCCGGTAATATTCGGCGGGTGTAATATTCAATGTAAGACTAGGCAGTCGCTCCGCTTTGTAATTACGAAACTCCCAGTAGCCGGACAAGAATAGGTTTTTCGTACGAAAAGCCTCCAGCGAGCTATCGGCGGCCAATGAGATCGTCTTCTCAAGGGAAAGGACGAGCGATTGGGCCGATACTCCTTCGGCTAATAGCGAACAGAACGCGTATAAAACTAGGAATGTCCTCTTGTATCTTTTTTTCATAATGCATGTCTCCTATAGATAAACCAATAAACCAAAGGGATAATAAATAAACTGACTGCCGTACCGATCAGCATCGCCGAGATCATGGCAATGGAGAGTGGCTTTTGCAACTCACTTCCCATATCGAAGGTGAATAGTAGCGGTACCATACCGAATATAGTTGTCAATGAGGTCATGATAATCGGGCGCAGACGGCGACGACCCGCCTCATGGATCGCTTCCATCAAGGGTACACCTTCTTTCCGAAGCTCATTGATCGCGTCCAGTTTCAAGATAGAGTCGTTTATGATGATACCGCAAGTTACCACGATACCGATAGCACTCATCAGGTTTAAGGTATGCCCGCATATCCATAATACCAGTAAGGAGGCGGCTACGTCTATAGGTATTTCCAGCAGGACGATCAAGGGCTGCAAGAAGCTCTCGAATTGCGCCGCTAAGATAAAGTACATCAAGAGAATGGATATGAACAAGATGACGACCAGTTCATTCAGCATTTGTTGGTTCGAGAAGAAGCTTCCCGAGAAATCGATGTCCCAATTCGTCTTATCTTTGGATTCGCTGCGGACGAGCTCCCGAATATTTTCCATTAACTGTTCCGCATTCTCTACTTGATAGAAGCTAAAAGGAATATATTCCCCGTTCTTTCCAGCGGTGAGTATCTTCAAATCCTCTCCGGGAGTAATTTTTGTTACTGCACTAAGAGGGACATGATTCGTCTTTTGGTTTTCGTCCGGTTGCGTACGGATTAACGTATTATGTAGGATATGATCGACCGTTTGCTCGTTTCCGGCTAGCGTGATCGGTAAATACTGTTGATAAGAGCGTAAAGTAGCGACTTCATTTTCCTTGAAGGCCGTCTTAAGTACCCGGTAGACCTCTTCATAGGAGATATTATAAAGTAATAGTTTCTGATGGTCTATGGATATGTTTAATTGATTCTCGAAAGCTACGCCAACGGGAGCGAGACCGGTCTTACTCTCTAGTGTTTTCTCTAGTTTTTGCAAAGTAGGGGCATCCGGAGCTTGCTCTTTGTTACGGGCATAGAACTCGGCTACGATATCGGCCTCACCGGTTACGAACAGTTTCTCAAACACAGTCTCCGGCGGAGAGAACGATAATACGGCTGTCGGATAATTTCGCTTTACCCAAGCGGAGATTTCTTGTTGTAAAGGGGCGATAGCACGGGTCTCTTCTGTCTTGAAATAAAGTTCTACTTCCGAGATGGATAATTCCCTGTCTCGGTTTAGCAGGAATTGTTGCTGTCCGATATAGGCCGTGTGTTGCGCGCCTAACTGATCGGCCTCACCAAATAATTCGGTGACTCTCTTTCTATTCTCATCAATATGGATGTTCTCATTCCATTCAACATGTGCGATTAACTCATTCTGATCGATTTCCGGCATCCGGCTTTTGGGGATCATATAGAATAGGATCGCGCAAAGGGGGATGGTGACAGCTACAAATAGTAGGCTAGTGGTCTTATGCCTGAATATGAAATCAACCCCTCCGTCATAGAACCGGTCCAGCGTATGCTCCTTGATCAAATTGTTTATTTTCAGGTTGAAAAAGGAATGCTTGATCTCCGGTACACTGTAAACTAATTTGTAAAGTACAGGCAGTAACATGATTCCAGTGAAATAAGAGACCATTAAACCAACCGTAACAGCAAACGCCTGATCGAAGAAAATCGCTCCCGCTATACCACTCATAAATACCAGCGGGACGAATACGGCGATCGTGGTAAATGTGGAACTAAGCATGGGGGTGATTACTTCTGTGGTCCCTTTTATACACGCTTCTTCCAGATTATCTCCTTTTGCCCGGTATTGCGCTATATTCTCCGTCACGATGATGGAACTGTCTATCATCATACCCAATGCCAAAATCAATCCGGATAGGGAGATGATATTTAAGGACATATTGAAAAGGTAGAAGAACAGGAAACTAATGATGATACTGACTACCATACTTAGTCCGATTACCGCCGGGCTTTTTACGTCCCCGAGGAAAAGGATCGCCACGATGCAGATAAATAAGAAACCTAACGATAGATTCTGTTTGAGGTTGGAGATCGTATAATCCAATAACTCGGTCTGGTTTCTTGTGATCGTAAATTCAATATCCGGGTAAATAGACTTGAAATAATCGGTAACCTCGGCAAGCGCCTCTTTCATATTGTCCATATTCTCATCCGCTTGCTTGATAACGGCTAATGTAACGGCCCTTTCCCCGTTGGCTAGCGATAAGCCGGTTTCTTTTTCCGGTACGACAGCTACTTTTGCCAGATCTTTTATCTGGAAGATCCGGTCATTCTTACGGATATAGATATTTTGTACGTCTTCCGGTGTACGTAATAAGGTAGAAAATTTGATATTGTACTCATAATAACCATCCCGTACGGTCATGCTTCCCGGCTCTATATTATTGGCAGACAAGGCTGATTCCAAATCATTTAACGTAATATCAGCCATATCCAAGAGCTTCATATCCGGTACGATCTGTAATTGCCGTCCTAATATGCCCGTGATATCCACCATCGCCACTTCCGGCAACTGTTCAATCCTTCGTTTGATCACTGTTTCCGCGAATTGGCAAAGATCGAGGAAAGCGGCATCATTTTCAATTGTCTTGAGTGTGAGGTTGAGGCAAAACACCGGAATGTCCGTAGCGCTCGCCTTGACTACCCGTGGACGTTCTACCTCACGGGGCAGGTAATTCATGGCGGCGTCTATTTTCTCATTGACCTCTATAAAGGCAAGATCCGTGTTCGTGCCAAAGTCGAAGCTAAGGCGGATAATACCCGCTCCATCACGAGTCTCGCTATGGATATCCCGTAATCCTGCCACTTGCATCAATTGCAAACGGACCGGCTTCACGACGGTGTTTTCCAATTCCCGTGCGGATGTATTTTGTCCGGATATCTGAACGGTAATCTCAGGTATGGCGATATCAGGCAATAAGGAGACCGGTATGGTGAAATAAGTCACCAACCCCACGATAAAGCAAGCCGTAAAAGCCATCAATACCGCTATCGGACGTTGTAGCAGGAAGCGAATCATACGCAACTAATTTTCAATTCTCAATTCTCAATTTTCAATTACCTTGACCGGTGACTCATGCGCCAGATTAATATTGCCGCTTGTAATCACGACATCCCCTTCTTTCAATCCTTCCAAAAGGGTATAACTATCCGCGTTTTCCAGTCCGGTGCGCACGTAGTTCCAATAAGCGTGCCCATCAACTAAAGTAAATACGACTTGTTTTCCGGAACGTAATACCACAGCCGTTTTAGGTACGACCAATTGCTTCCCAAGCGAGCGTTGTACGCTAACCCGTACATTCATGCCTTCGAATAATTTACCTTTGTCGTTTACCGCCGCTTTCACTTGTACCATCCCGTTCTCATCCACTAGCGGGTTGATCTCGGATATACGTCCTTCAGTCTTTAAGCTGGTGGTGGCGAAAGGGGTAACTTCCACTTTATCTCCGTTTTGGATAAGCGGCAACTCACTTTCCAATACGGTGAAAGAGGCTTCCAGACTATGAGGATCGATAACGGTACAGAATGCGTCCGTCGTAGACACCACGTTCTCTTGTTTAGCGAAAAGGTTTGCGATAATACCGTCGAAAGGCGCGATTAGCGTCGCATTCTGTTCCTCATATTGGGCAAGTTGATATTGGGCGAGCGCCAGATCATATCCACTTTTTACCCGTGCTAGGTTGAGCGTTGCGGGCGGGACTTTCGCTGAGTCTTCCAGCATATATCCTTGACCGATCAATACGTCTTTTAATTCAAGCCTCGCTTTCTCTAGGGCATCTTTGGCTTGCGCTGTTTTGTTCGTGAGCCGGAAAGTAGCGAGTTCCGCTATTTTCTGTCCTTTGTTTACCCGGTCTCCGTTCTTCACGTAGATACGGGCGATGGGTTCCGCCGACTCAAACCGTAAGTCCACCAACTTGCGAGCGGACAGTTTACCATTGCTTATCAACTCATGATTAAATTCCGTTTGCTTCAATGTCATGATCGTGACTTCGTTCGCCTCATCCGGCAATACGGTCTCTACGGAATCCTGTGTGGTATCTGTATCTTTCTTTTCTCCGCCGCATGCGCTTAAACAGAATAAAAGCGTAAAGGTCAACAATTTATAGTATTTCATACTCGTATGATTGATCGGTTTGTACAATTTGTCATTCGCAAATATAAGTATTTATTGTTACGATGTAGTCGTAATTGCTATAAAAATAAGGATATTGTATTCATATTGATGTGTTGTTTAACATACTTCGTGCTTTCTCTTTCATTTCTTTAATAGCGGAACTTTCCACTTTGGGTTTCTTAGTTAATACGGAATCAATCGCCTTTTTCAATTTTGCAGGTTGAAAATAAGATGGTTCCGTATAAAGATTCATTAACAGATAATACGGATAGATACGTTCCGGTAAAATATCAATGGCATGTAACAGGTGCTTTTCCGCTTGTCGGTATTCACCTAAACACTGCTCATTTTTAGCCATTACGTAATAAAGCATGGGATCGGAGCTTAATAAGACAGCTCTTTCCAGATATCCATTCGCTTTCTCGTATCGTCCGGTCTTGCTTAGGCATTGAGCGACCTCGAAAAGGAATTCCGGTTTATGCTTCAATAATGGATACAAAGGTTCATATACCTCCAAGGCCGCTTCGTAAGCTTTATTATTGTAAAACATTTGCGCCTTATTCCATTGTTGATAAGCCTTATAATGATCTTTTTGCATCCAGAACAAACCAATTCCAAGAATAGCGATTCCCATAAAAAATATCTGTTTGCCCCATCTATGGCCATTTGATTCGGCTTGGTTCTCACGGATCTCATCCTTGTCCGGTGTTACGCTCATCACCCCTAGGAATATCAATACTACCCAAAACTCCGGCAATTGCAATGGATAAGAAGAGAAGGCGAATATAGCCAGAGACATCAATCCCCCGCAACAAGCATACCTTTTGTTCTTTATTCCTTTATAAAATAGAAGCCCCAGCCAGCCTATAAATAGGGCTAATCCTACTAACCCCTGTTCTAATCCAATCTGCAAGTATTCATTAAATGCGTACTCCGGGCATCCGGCAACCAACTTTTCCTGTTCAGTCGCTTTTCCCGAAGCCATGTATTCCGCTTGTGTTTCAGCGTAAGCGGCAGGGAACCCACCTAGGCTGGTACCTGTAATCGGTTGTTTTTGTATCGCTTTCGTCGTGATCTTCCACATCAGAAACCTTCCGTCTGCCGAATCTTTCTTTAATGTATAGAGTGATGCGCTCCCGCCAAGAAGCAATATGCCGCCTAGGATACCGCCTATGATATACCACCTTTTGTGTTGTCTCAGTCTGGTCGCTGCCTGTTTCCTGTCAAGGCGGTACAGGGCATATACCCAGGCGCAAGAAACGACCACCGCTATCCATGCCGATCGGCTCATTCCCGCAGGAAGTACAACGATCGCTGTGCCTATACATCCCATGGACAGGTAATAGGGCATATTTCGTTTGGACTGTTCCAGCAAGATGCCAAGAGCCACCGGTAATGTGATCGCCAAATATCCGGAATAAGGCCCCGGATTGAAAAAAGAGCCGGTCAGCCGAAACAGGGAATGGTTCGAATAGGCCCATCCCTGTAATTGACGGAAGCCCCAGATGGCTTCTATAAGGCCTGTCGCGATAAAGAACATTGAAAAATATCCTATGAGCACCGGATATTCATGGAACACCTGCCGAAGCAGATACCACAAGACAACCATTTGTCCGATAAACAGGAGCTTTTCCGGCTCCGGGTGTATGGAGTAGGGATAAGAGAGGAGGATAAGCCCCAAGAGGGAAAGGGGGAGGATATCCACGTAAGTCCATGGGCACAGCCCCTTGCTTGGATTCAACCACAAACCTTGTAGGGACACGGCGGATAAGAACAGGGCGATTAGTTGAATCCAAAAGGTTTTCTCTGTCACCAAGTGTGTGGATAGCATTCCCAATCCTGCGAAAGGGGCGCTCAGCAAAAGTGTCCCGAGTAGGGTATATACGCCGAGTTTCAACAGCTCTTTCATGGTTAATATCTTTTTACCGTATCGTTTTCCACCAAAAAGATACGATCTTCCGCAGCCTTTTCCGGTCGCGAGATCATCGCTTTCAACAGGCTCCCTTTAGGTATCTTGCGAATGAGGATGCCACCGGGTATCGTGTCTGTCGGGAAATATCCGTTTTTAAAACACTGCTGTTCCTGTTCCCAATAAGCGAGTGTATACGGCACTTGCTGTTGATACGGGTTGTCCGAGGCGATAAAGATGGAATCGGTTCGGGCCGGATCGGGCTTAATTTTCGTGATGATCCCCGTATTGCTCACATGGAAAGGGGATGTGATGAAGCGTAGTGAGCCATAAGCCTCTTTGTCATATTCGGCGATGATAAACACATCATCGCCTACGATCTTCGGGAAGGTACAGCGGTTGCCGATCCGTTCGCTCATGGCGAAAGGCCTCCAGTTACCATGATTATAGGTACAGAGGTAAATAGGTGCTCTTTTTGATCTCACCGGGAGGTCGCAAGTCGTATGGATATCTGCGACAGGTGGTAGGTATTGCTCCGTGACAGCGGTCAATAACGGATTTTTTAAGAACGTACGGTATTCATCGGTCGACTCGGTCGTTACCGGATGTAAGGGGGCGAATCCGTATCTGTAAACCTTGGCCGGGGTCAAGAACGGCTTGGTTAGGTTGTAGATCAAGGAATCCGGGCCTTCGTACTCCGGAGCGAAAGGTAGGAATCGCCCATCCTCGTTTAAGAATGCGCACCAATAATGTTCCCCGTTCCTACGAGTCCAGATCGTATGTTCTGCTACAGTGGGAATACCGGCCGCACGCATCAGCTGGATACCATACAAGACTACCCCATCACAACGTCCAACCCCTGTCCGGTGGATCTCCTCTGCGGTTGGATAGTGGATGGGTATCTCCGTTTGATAGGTGACTCGGGTTCGTAGTATCTTTTGTAACCTCACGGCCGCATCGTACGTGTTATCAATATGCAAACTATCCAGCAAAGGGAGGTACGTCCGCATCAGCTCCTCACGTAAACCGGAGGGCTGTTCGTATAACCCCCGGTAGGGAAGTATATACCTGCAAAAATTCTCGAAACTTACCGATTTATTCCAGGGCTTGGGCCACGCCTGAAACGCCAGCTCGATATTACGGATTAGATAGTCCGAGGATAGGGTGGTGATGTCTGATACCCTCTCTCGCTTCTCATATCCGAAATGATAGACCATATTGCGTATCAAAAAGCGGGCGGCCTCTCTTTTTAATGAATCCCCTTCATAGTATTTGATGACATATTCCAACTCTTTCCTGTTATCGCCGGCTTGCGACAACGCATATTCCAACATACTTTCTTCTTGGCTTTTTGAGAAACCGCAAGAGTGCAGACAGATCCAAGCGCATACATATAAAATAAGCTTATTCATAATTCTTCAATTGTTTCGAATATTTTTCCAAAAACGTCCCTTTCTGTATTCCCCCGTGTAAGGGTCAACGGATTTCCACACTTTCCAAGCTACCCCTACGATAAATTCCTCCGGTATAAGTCCGAGATAACGGGAATCTCTAGAGTTTTCTGTCTTATCTCCGGCCACGAAGTAATAGTTGCTTTGGAACCGGTATTGTCTTACCTGTTTGTCTCCTATATAAACTTTACTATCTTTCCACGATAGGGAATCTTTTGATTCCCACTCGATCATTTGTTTGTATAGCTTATATAGGAGACAGATCGGAAGAGCGTC